>ERZ791901.693-NODE-693-length-21298-cov-2.864002_pt1 | contig 21298 bp, 19 predicted proteins | sample MGYA00510150_ERZ791901 | MGnify/ENA primary metagenome ERZ791901 (study PRJEB30046, sample SAMN00792058) | human gut metagenome | study: EMG produced TPA metagenomics assembly of the A metagenome-wide association study of gut microbiota in type 2...
ATTCTCCAATGAAGAGAAGAGGCGGACGCAGAAGAAAAAAAGTTTGTGTATTCTGCGGACAGGAAAATAATGAAATCAGCTACAAGGATGCAAATAAACTGAAAAGATACGTATCTGAAAGAGGAAAAATTCTTCCTAGAAGAATCACAGGAAACTGTGCAAAACATCAGAGAGCTCTTACAGTTGAAATTAAGAGAGCAAGACATCTGGCAATTATGCCATACGTTCAGGACTAATTTCCCGGAAATTTTACAGGAAAATATCCTAATTTGCAGAAAGAATGAGGAACTTCCGCGTTTGCGCGGGAGTTCCTTTTCTTTTTTTAAGTTGTATAATAGGGGAAATAATGCTATAATATTACGTAAGTTTCCAACTTAAAATAAGTATCGGCAGGTGAAGATATGGATGGAAAAATCAAGATTAAAGGCCACCTGAAGTTTTATATGCAGTGGCCGGTCATTCTGAGCATATTGTTGATTGTTATGGATGTGTTGGTATTTTCTGTGAGTGTCAAGGCAGGAACCTTGGTCAGCATTTTTTTGGCTGCATATATTTTAGTGGTGGTGTTCCTGTATTTCCATAGTAAGACAATGATTATGAATGAATTGATTTCCTTTGCAACCCAATATGGGCAAGTGCAGAAAACCCTTCTCAATGAGTTTGCTGTCCCCTATGCCCTTTTGGATTATAATGGAAAAATTTTGTGGATGAATGAAGCCTTTTCCACCTTGACAGGGAAAAATAAACGGTATCGGAAGGCAGTTTCCTGTGTGTTTCCGGAAATTGCAGGAGATAAGCTCCCCAAGAAAGAAGAAAAAGAAGTTAATATCCGATATAATGAAAGGGATTATAAGGCTGTAATGAAGTCGGTTTCTCTGAAAAAGCTTTTAGAAGAATCCGGCCTGGTGGAAATGGAGTCCCACAGTGATTTAATTGCGCTTTATTTGTTTGATGAGACAGAGCTGAACCAGTATATCCGTCAGAAAGAAGACGAAAAGCTGGTAACAGGACTTTTGTATCTGGATAATTATGATGAAGCTCTGGACAGTGTAGAAGAAGTGCGGCGTTCTCTTCTGGCTGCACTGATTGAGCGAAAGCTGGGAAAATACTTCAGTGAAGTGGACTGTCTTTTGAAACGATTGGAAAAGGATAAATTTATTCTGGTTATGAGACAGAAATCCCTGGAAGAACTGAAGAAAAAGCGCTTTAACATTCTGGAAGATGTTAAAACCGTTAATATCGGAAATGATATGGCGGTGACCATTAGTATTGGTATCGGGCTTAATGCGCCTACCTATGCGCAGAACTATGAATATTCCAGAATTGCCATTGATCTGGCTCTTGGACGCGGCGGTGACCAGGTAGTTATTAAAGATAAGGATCAAATGACCTTCTTTGGCGGAAAATCACAGCAGATGGGTAAAAACACCAGAGTCAAAGCCAGAGTGAAAGCCCATGCCCTGCGGGAATTTATGATTAGCAATGACAAAGTAATTGTTATGGGGCATAAGATTTCAGATGTGGATTCCATTGGAGCAGGAATCGGTATTTACAGGGCAGCCAAGTCTTTGAATAAGCGGGCACATATTGTAGTGAATAATCCCACCATGTCGGTGCGTCCCATTATTGAAAGCTTCCGGCAAAATGCAGATTATGATGAGCATATGTTTATTAACAGCGAGGCGGCCAGGGAGATTGTGGATAACAATACCGTTGTGGTTGTAGTGGATACCAATAAGCCAAGCTATACGGAATGTGAAGAACTGCTTCAGAAAACGAAGACCATTGTAGTGTTGGATCACCACAGACAGGGCAGCGAAGTGATTAAAAATGCGGTGCTATCCTATATTGAACCTTATGCGTCTTCTACTTGTGAGATGGTGGCAGAGATTCTCCAGTATTTTTCAGACGATATACGGATTTATAATATTGAAGCAGACGCCCTTTATTCCGGTATTATGATTGATACCAATAATTTTACTGCAAAAACCGGTGTTCGTACTTTTGAAGCGGCAGCGTTTTTAAGACGTTGCGGAGCAGATGTAACCAGGGTAAGGAAAATGTTCCGGGATGATGTGAAATCCTACAAAGCAAAAGCAGAGGCAATCCGCAATGTGGAAACCTATAAGGGAAGTTTTGCTATTAGTGTGTGTCCAAGTGAAGGAATTGACAGCCCTACTGTAGTGGCTTCCCAGGCGGCGAATGAATTGCTGAATGTGGACAGTATTCGTGCCAGCTTTGTACTGACTGATTATCAGAATAAGATTTATATCAGTGCAAGAGCCATTGATGAAGTGAATGTACAGATTATCATGGAACGTCTGGGTGGAGGCGGTCATATTAATATGGCAGGCGCTCAGCTGCCGGGTATTTCAGTGAATGAGGCAATCCGCCAGTTAAAAGAAACTCTTGACAAGATGATGAAAGAAGGAGACATAGAAGCATGAAAGTAATTTTAATTGAAGACGTAAAATCCTTAGGAAAAAAAGGCCAGATGGTAAATGTAAGTGATGGCTATGCCAGAAATATGTTATTTCCAAAAAAATTAGGGGTAGAGGCTACTCCTAAAAATATCAATGACCTGAAGCTGCAGAAAGCCCATGAAGAGAAAGTAGCTAAAGAAAATCTGGAAGCGGCAAAGGCTTTTAAGGCAGAGCTTGAAACCAAACAGGTAACAGTGGCTATTAAAGTAGGAGATAACGGAAGAACTTTTGGTTCTGTATCTACTAAGGAAATTTCCGAAGCAGCCAAAAGCCAGCTTGGATATGATATTGATAAAAAGAAAATGCAGCTTGCAAATCCAATCAGGGAATTAGGTACTACTTTAGTGCCGATAAAGCTCCACACACAGGTAACTGCAGAGCTTAAGGTTGTAGTAAAGGAAGCATAAGAAGGGAGTTTCTGCCAGTATGGAAGAAGCACTGATAAAGCGGATTCTGCCGCACAGTATGGAAGCAGAGCAGTCGGTTATTGGTTCTATGATTATGAGTAAGGATGCTATTGTGGAGGCATCAGAAATGATTACCGGCGCAGATTTCTACCAGCAGCAGTATGGAATTGTGTTTGAGGCTATGGTAGAGCTTCATGACGAAGGAAAGGCTGTAGACCTGATTACCTTGCAGGACAGGCTAAGAGAAAAGGAACTTCCTCCGGAAATATCCAGTATGGAGTTTGTCCGGGACCTTTTGTCCGCAGTACCCACTTCTGCCAATGTGAAATATTATGCTGAGATTGTGGCGGAAAAATCCATGCTCCGTAAGCTTATTAAAACGACAGAGGAAATCAGCAATCTCTGTTATCTTGGAAAAGAGAAAACCCAGGATATTTTAGAAGTAACGGAGAAGAAAATCTTTGACCTGGTACAGAACCGGGGCAGCGAAGAATTTGTACCTATCCGTCAGGTGGTGTTAAATGCCATTGAAAAAATCGAAAAAGCATCCAGAACCCAGGGCAGCGTTACGGGAATACCAACAGGATTTATTGATTTGGATTATAAAATGTCAGGCTTTCAGCCTTCGGATTTGATTCTGGTGGCAGCCAGACCTTCTATGGGAAAAACAGCTTTTGTCCTGAATATTGCACAGTATATGGCTTTCCATAATGATGTGACCACAGCTATCTTTAGTTTGGAGATGTCCAAGGAACAGCTTGTGAACCGTCTTCTGGCTCTGGAGTCAAAAGTGGATTCTCAGAATATCCGAACCGGTAATCTGGAGGACGAAGAATGGGCGAAGCTTATTGAAGGAGCCAATATTATCGGGAAGTCGCACCTGATTATTGATGATAAGCCTGGTATTTCTATTTCAGAGCTCCGTTCCAAATGTAGAAAGTATAAGATGGAGCATAATCTGGGGATTATCTTTATTGACTATTTGCAGCTTATGACAGGAAGCGGAAGAAGTGAGTCCAGACAGCAGGAAATCTCAGAGATTTCCAGGTCTTTAAAAGCTCTTGCAAGGGAGCTGAATGTTCCGGTGGTAGCTCTGTCACAGTTAAGCCGTGCGGTAGAGCAGAGACCGGATCACAGACCCATGCTTTCGGATTTGCGTGAGTCCGGAGCCATTGAGCAGGATGCGGACGTGGTAATGTTTATTTACCGCGACGATTATTATAATAAAGATTCTGAAAACAAGAATATTGCAGAAATTATCATTGCAAAACAGAGAAACGGTCCTATTGGAACCGTGAATCTGGTTTGGATGCCGAATTATACGAAGTTTGTGAATATGAAGAAGTAGGCAGCATGAAGAAAGAATGGAGCTATTGTATCAGGTGCAATAGTTCCATTTTTTTGTCGAACGTATTTTCTTGCATTTTCAGATGGGTTTGCTATAATGATTAGGAGAAGAAGAGAAAGGGGTCAGTATATGCAGGAGACCGTTTACTCGGTTTCTGAAGCGGTGAAATTGTTGGAAATTCAGTCACATGTACTCCGGTACTGGGAAGAAGAAATGAAACTGCCGATTCAGAGAAACGAGATGGGACACAGATACTACACCCGATATGATATTCAGGTGTTCCTGAGTATAAAAGAACTGAAGAAAAAAGGGTATTCGCTGAGAGAAATCGGAAAGCTGATGCCCCTTTTTTATCATAATAAGCAGAACAGGAAAATTGAGCTGCCAAAACAGGAATCCCCAAAAGTGAAACCAAAACAAAAACCACAGATTTACAGAGCAAAGCCTTTTGGCATTTCCGGAGAATTTATGGAGATTGTGAGTCGGATTGTCCAGGAACGATTGAAGGAAGAAAATTCTGAAGAAGCGCGCTATAAAAGGCTGGACGAAAGAATTCGAAATTACCAGCAGTCCAGACGGGAAGTTGCAGCAGCAGCGGAACAGAAAAAGACGAAGAGAAAAAAGAATGGAAAGAGATAGAAATAAAAGGGAGGCTGATAATACAGCCCCCTTTTATAAGTGTGTTATGTAGTAATGATTACTCTTCTACAATAGCTTCTGTAGGACATACACCAGCGCATGTTCCACAATCTACACATGTATCAGCATCGATTACGTATTTTCCATCACCTTCGGAAATAGCTTCAACTGGACATTCTCCAGCGCATGTTCCGCAGCTTACACATTCATCTGTAATTACATATGCCATGATCTTATCCTCCTTGTATATTCTGAATGAGAAAACTCACTTCTTAGAGTTATTCTAATATATTTATACCTATAATACAAGTCTTATTTTTCATACAAATGTAAAATATAAAATGGAGAAAAACGGTTGAATATAAGTTCAAAAGGGCTTATAATGGAACGAGAATAAATGAAGGAGGACAAAATTCATGAAAGTGACATCTGATATGACAATTGGTGAATTAATCCGTATGGATCAGAATATCGTTCCAATTCTTATGAGAGCAGGTATGCACTGCATCGGCTGCCCATCCGCTCAGGGAGAATCACTGGCAGAAGCTGCTATGGTTCATGGTATTGATGGAGAACTGTTAATCGCACAGATTAATGATTTCCTGGAAAATAAATAAGATATTTACCAAAATGGAAAAGAAAAAGGAGCTGTTACATGAAGTACAGCTCCTTTTATCATGTGAAACGCATCTTTAGATGGTTGTAAGTTTCTCTAAGGCATTTTCAGAAATTACACATCCGCCGTGTTCTGCAAGATAGGCTTCTCTGGAAGCAGACAGGGAAATTCCCTTTCCGTATTCGGAGAGCATATTGCAGACTTTATTGAAGTTTTCCGGAGAGGTTCCCTCCTGGTGGAGAATCAGGTTGTATTCTCCTGTTTTGCCATCTTTATACAAAGCGCTGAAACCCTGGAAAAAGTGATTTAATCCGTGAGCAGCGTCAATTACTGCATCCAGGTTTGGGAAAACATATTCTCTCATAAGATTTACGGAAATCGGTTTTTCCTGGGCGTCGGAATCTTTTTCCTCTGTTTTGGTATCGGCATTTTCTTTTTTCAGACGTTCCATGGCTTTGGACTTGGCTTCATAAATTTTATGAAAGATGTCCAGAATGTCATCAGCACCTTCCAGCTCCAGGGCTGGGGTGTCGCCGGATGAGGAACCCTGACCGGAAAATGGTGTGAACTTGGAAAAACGTGTATCTAGTTCTTCAGGGTCTTCAACTTTTGAGATAATTAAAATAATACTATCCGCTGACACTGGAATTGCCTCAATCATAAGTGGAATATTATCTGCCTCAAAGCCAAATTCTGTATTTGCCTGTTGCATCATATCACGGAAGAGGTCTTTGGCTTTTTCTGTTCCATAGGCCAGTTCACTTAAACGAATATGCCGCTCTTCCAGATCTGCTCTGGTAAGGGTGCATCGGATTTGATTTTCATTAATTTTTTCTATTTTCATAACATCACTCCTGTCTGAGTATTGTTCTAAAGATGCTATTTTTCCTTTTATATTATATACTATGCGGATAGAGATTGTAAAGAAGGAAATGCTTGCGAATTTTACAAGAAGGTGCTATAATAGAACACAGATAGAAAAAGCGCCCCAGAAATATCAGGAAAGGGGTGAAAAGGTCTTTATTATTTTTCATTTTTATTTATTCTTTTGCAGTTCATAGTTTGCAGCAATCCGCTGCAGCGGTAGTGCGTTCTGTACAGCCGCAGGATTTCCGGGTAAAGAATAAGAACTTTTGCATTACAAAACAATTTTGACTTCTAAAGTGATGTGGGGACTTTTTCTATCTCTTTTGTATCTGGATGAAAACGTTTTATGTCAGAAGAACAGGATGATAATATATCACGAACTATTTAGCAGTCCTGTCAGGAGGAAAAATGGATAGAAGAGAGAATACAGACCTGTACCGGGAGCTGGAAACCTACCGGAATATGGGAGTTCCATTGTATCTAAACGGAAGAGAAAGTACCCCAAAGCGCATAGCAAGGGCGTACCGGATTGCAGAAGAGGGCGATTATATGCGTGATTACATTCAGGATGAAAAAGGAAAAGTACAGGGTCTTTCCTTTGATTATGTGAAGGACGAACCGGTTTATAATTATGTACATAGAAGAAAAAATCTGAAAAAACCATGAAATCAGGGAAGAAAATGATGACGAAAGGGAAAAGTGTGGTATAATGATTGCACAAAGTGCAATCCAAGCCAATGTTGCCATTGGCTTGCTGCCACTGGAGTGGCAGGTTATGCCGGCAAGCCACGGCTTGAAAAGTAAATGCCCTTGCAGGGCGCTTCCTTTTCTGTGTTCGTGGTATAATACAAAAAACGAAAGAGAACAGAAGGAGTTGAAATATGGCAAAGCGAAGGAGAAGAAGGAGGAGAAACAGTCAGCTTATGGCAGTGCTGGTGGTTCTGCTTCTGGTACTTGTGGTTGGTGCGGTTGGTGTGATTACCGCTTATATTAAGAAGTATACGCCCTCAGATGCCAGGATGGCGCTGAAGGATTACTATCAGATTCAGGATGAGAGTGATGTGGTTCTGATTCTTCAGGATAAAATCAGTGAGATCCGGGGCAAGCTTGCAGATGGAATGGTGTACGTTCCTTATGAAGTAGTAACAGGTACTCTGGGGGGGAGATTTTACTGGGATGAGGAATCTCAAAAGATGCTTTATACTACTTCAGAGGAGATTCTGGAACTTGAACCGGAGAGCAGTTCCTATGTTTGCAATCAGGAAAACCAGGAAAAAGAATATAAGATTGTGCGGGAAATAGATGGGGAACGCTATCTTGCCCTGGACTTTTTAGAAGAATATATGCAGATTCAGGGGACTACTTATGAGAAACCGGCCAGGACGGTAATTACATATCAATGGGGAACTGCCAAAACATTAACCGCCAGAGAGGATACGGTTGTCCGGTATCAGGGCGGGATTAAAAGCCCCATTCTGTGCGATGTGAAGGCTGGGGATTCCCTGACCCTTCTGGAAGAACTGGAAAACTGGTCCAGAGTTATGACAAAAGACGGACTGGATGGTTATGTGGAAAAGAAACACATGGATAAGCCACAGGAAACAGCGCTTGTGTATGAGGGAAGCTATGAGGAAAATTATACCAGCCTTACCAGAGACCATAAGATAAATCTGGCATGGCATCAGGTAACTTCTGAAGCAGCAAATGAAACCTTTGAAGACGCTGTGAAAGATGCGGCAGGAGTGAATGTGATTTCACCAACCTGGTTTTCCATTACAGGAAATGAAGGAACCATTTCTTCCCTGGCAAGTGCAGACTATGTAAGTAAAGCTCATGCAAAGGGAATGGAAGTATGGGGACTTATTGATAATTTTAATGAAAACATCAGTACGCTGGAAACACTGTCAGCCAGAACTTCCAGAGCACATATTATTGAAAAATTATTACAGGAGGCACAAAGAGTAGGTCTGGATGGAATTAACGTGGATTTCGAGGCGCTTACAGAAGAAGAGGTTCCTCATTTTATTCAGTTTTTAAGAGAACTGTCTATTACCTGCAGAACTAATAATCTGGTGCTTTCCATTGATAATCCGGTTCCTCAGTACACGGCTTTTTATAATCGTAGGGAGCAGGGAATTATTGGAGATTATGTGATTATTATGGGATATGATGAACATACCGTTGGTTCCCCGGAGGCGGGCTCTGTTGCGTCCCTTCCTTTTGTGGAAGAAGGTATCCGTCTGACGCTGGAAGAGGTGCCGGCAGAAAAAGTGATTAACGGAGTTCCTTTTTATACCAGATTGTGGACAGAAGCCAACAATGGAACAGTAAGCAGTAAGGTCATGGGAATGGAAGAGGCCAGCCAGTATACCAGTGAGAAGGGAATGGATGTATACTGGAATAAAGAGGTTTCCCAAAATTATGGAGAGCTGCAGACAGAGAATGGGCTGGAGAGAATCTGGCTGGAGGATGAAAAGTCTCTGGAAGCAAAGCTTCAACTTATAAAAGAGTATGAATTAGCTGGCTGTGCTGCGTGGAAGCTGGGCTTTGAGCGCGCAGATGTATGGCCGGTAATCAGTCAATATTTACAGTAAGAGAAAAATATAGAGGTGGAGTATTATGGCAGAACACGAAATGTTAAAAACAAGTTTAATGGGCGGCTACGATAAGGAAGAGGTTCAGGAGCTGATTCAGAAAATGAAGGATGAGATGGCAGAGGCTCAGGTGAATTTCAGAAAGCAGATTGCAGACCGAGATGAAAAGATTGCAGAGCTGCAGAAGCGTATTGATTTAAAGGATGCTTATCAGGCGCGCATGGAAGAGAACATTAAAGAAAAATATCAGAAGTATATTGATAATTATGAAAGTATTGGAAAATTGGTTTTCGATGCACAACTGAAGGCAGACAGCATGGAAAAGGAAACCAGGGAAAAATGCGACCAGATGATTGCCGAAGCAGAAGAGGAGGCAAAACGAAGAGTGGAATCTGTGCAGTCAGAGATTGATGATAAGCTGGTGGAAGGTAAGAAGAAATATCTGGCCGTTCAGGAAGAGATGAATGGAATTGTAGAACTGATTAATCAGGCACAGCGCAGATTTATGTCTTCATATAAAGAAGTACATCAGATTATCAGCAGTATGCCAACTTCTTTAAGCGATATTGGAGATGACATGGAACTTGAGCTTCACAAGGTTCAAATGCCAAAGGAACCAGAAGAAGGAGAAGAAGAAACCCAGGAAATGCACCTGGGAGATACTCAGGAACTGGATATTCTGGATTCTCTGGATGATATTGCTGAGCTGGAAGAGTTTGATGAAGAAGATGATGAGGAAGAGGATGAAGACAGCAAACTGGCTCTTCAGATTTCCAGATTGTTAAGTGAAGAAGACGAAGCAATGCTGGAAGAGGAACTGGATGAATTTTTAAAAGAGTAGACTGTTAAGACGTGCTGTAATAGTAATATAATGTATTTTATGCAGAAATATGCGGTTTTGAGCCATTTTCATGCCAAAAGCCGCATATTTTTTTGCAGTAATGACTTAACCCAACCTTGGGTTTTGTATCTACCGAACAGACTGACCTTAATGCAGTAAATATAGATTCCGTTTTGCAAACAATCATAATATTGTGGCTCTGTGATAAAAGTAGGACATGGTATAACATGCATTACAAAACGGTACATTTATTTTATAAAATATTTTATGAAAAAATAGTGAATTTATGTATCAGGGGCTAGCCGTTTGGGTATCAATTTGATACAATCAGAAAGAGTAAGTATATACAATGGTAATGATTTAATTTAAGAGTTATTAACTCAAACTTCCCACATAAAAAATGGGCTTGCACATTGAAAAATCAGTGCTTTAGATCACAAAATAGTGTTCCAACAGTTTACGAACCGTACTCCAATGCTTTTTCAGTTGAAAATGCTATTTTGCATTTTTTAGCCTACTTTTTTGGAGCACGAATAGGTTGGTTTCAGTAAATTCTGAAATTCCACCTACTTTTTTTGAAGGTAAATAGGCTGCTAAGCAAGATTCTCTATATTTAGCCTAACTTTTCTTCCAGAAAAATAAGTTGAAAACTGCGAACCTTAAAATTCAGCCTATTCTGGTGGCAGAAAAGTAGGCTTATATGAGAAAAACATGCAATTCAACCTATTTTGAACATAAAAAAATAGGTTGGAATGATAAAAACATGAATTTATAGCCTATTGGGGGCTGGATGAAAAATTTTTGAGTCCTATAAGTGCTTTCTGCTGATACCAAAACAGTTTTTATGGATAAAAGTGCTGGTTTTTTCAAGAAATGGCACTCTAAACAATGTGGGAAGTTTGAGTTATTAAATAAAATGAATAGGGGGGAATGACTTGATTACAACAAAGGATTTGGCAAGAGAATGTGGGGTGTCGTTATCAACTGTACAACGTGCACTGCACAATAATGGTAGGATTAATGCAGAAACGAAAAAGAGAATTTTGGATAAGGCATTGGAATTAAATTATCAGCCAGATTTGGTTGCGAGAACGTTAGTATCAGGGAAAAGCATGACAATTGGAATGATTGTGCCATTTTTTGATAATCAGTATTATCCTAGATTATGTAACTCGTTGGCAGAACAGGTTTCAAAACAGGGATATATTTTGAACATTCAGTTACATGAAGATAATAAAAATCTTGAGAAAAATATTGTGAGCATGCTTCAGGGTAATCATGTAGATGGAATTATATTTAATCCAATAAATAAGGGAGCAAATTTGCTTGATATGATAAAAAAATTACATACAAATGGATGCCTGCTGGGATTAGATGAAGTAGATAATTGTCCAATTCCATGTGTAGGAAATGATGAGAAGGAGGCAGGAAAGCTTGCTGCTGAGTATATCATTAATAGAGCATATGAAGATATTGTTTTTGTTGTTCCAACTTTATATGATAAAGATGGCCAGTATAATTTTGGACATCATAAAAGATTAGAAGGTATACTTGAAGTAACTGAGAAAAATAATATAGAACCGATAATTGTTCAGGGAGCTGATTATGTTAAACAGATTAAGAAGGTTTTTGAAAAAAAAGATTTAAAAAAACCTGCAATTTTATGTTCAGGAGAAGTATTTGCATTTAAAGTTATCAATAATTTGATTAATTTAGGAAAAAAGGTGAGAAAGGATTACGGTATTATGACATTTGATCATTCAGAACTCTTAGAAACCTTTAATATTAATTTGACCTCGATAAATAATAATGTAGAAGAAATAGGAAGACAAGCGGGGAATATTATGGTGAACATGTGTAAGGGGAAGAAAGTAGAGTTTCGGACATGTATTGATGTGCAGATTATAGAGGGTGATACTTTATAAATTAAATATAAACAAAATAAGAAATAGAAAAGTGTGTAAATTGTACAAAAAATATAATTTACACACTTTTCTATTGACTATTTTTAATAAATAGAGTTATAATTCAATTGTAGCGAACACGTATCCGCAATATTAATCCCAAATAAGAGGAGGAATAGTTAATGAAGAGAAAATGGGCGGTTTTATTAGCAACAATAATGGCAATAGGTTCAATTGTAGGATGTGGAGGGAAATCTAAAAGTGATGAGGAAAACCATGTATCGCAGGGAGAAAAAAGTAAAAATGAAGTAAGTGGAGAAAAAATCACCATTGATTTCTGGAATTCATGGACAGGATCTGATGGTGAGACACTGATTGCGAAGGTAGATGAATTTAATAAGACAAATCCATATGGAATTACGATAAATATGGATATTTCTTCTTCATTTGCAGAAAAATTATCAACATCCTTGCCAACAGGGGAAGCAGCTCCGCTCGTTTTACTCGGTGCAGCAGACCGATTTGGGTATCAGGAATACTTATTAGATATTAATGATATTTGGGAAAATACAAGCCTTAAAGAAACGGATTTTAATGAAAACGCAATGAGTGCAATGAAAATTGATGATGATTTATACAGTATTCCTTTTCAGAATTCAATGTACTACTTATATTGGAATAAAGATTTGTTTGAAGCCGCTGGTCTTGATCCGGAAACTCCTCCACAGAGCTATGAGGAATGGACAGAAATGGCAAGCAAGATTACAGATGAAAATAAGAACATATATGGTTCTGGCTTGATTATGAGTTTTGGCAATCATCAAATGTGTATGATGCAGATGATGTCTGGTAGATTAGTTACAAAAACAGATGATGGGAAATGGTCAGTAAATATTAAGGACAATGAAGGTGTAAAACAGTATCTTGAATGGATGAAAGAAGAATTTGACTCGGGTGACAATCCAGCTGATAATGGAATTGAAACAATGTTTAATGCGGGGCAGATTGGATTGATGGTAAATGGTCCTTGGCATGCAGCTGGGGCAAAAGATGCTGGTATTAATTTTGGTATGACAAAGATTTTTGGAAAAGAACCTGTAGGTGATGTTGCTGGATTTTTTATTACAAACAGTGCTTCAGAAGAGGAAAAATTAGCGGCAGAAAGATTTATTGAATGGTGGTATGCAGGAGACGAAGAGACTCCAATGGAAGAGACTGGTGCAGGAGTATGGTCAACAGAATTAGGATTCCCTACAGCTTATTTGCCGCTTGCCGAAACAGATGCTTATAAAAATGATGAGAAATTAGCAGCACTGTCACTAGATGATAATTCCAATGAATCAATCTGGATTGTTACAGATCCTGAATTCCCAGGATGGGCTGAGACGATTGGTGTAGTTTCAACAATGACGGAGTCTGTTGTGTTCGATACACCAATCGAGGATGCTATGGCTACAGCACAGGAAACATGTGAAGAAATCGTTAGAAATTATGCAGGTGATGATGCACTTGCTAAATAAGCGATTATTATAAGAGGATGCGGAAAATACTTTAGGGGTTTTCCGCAAATCTTTTATAGAGATGATGGTTTTAGGAGATAAAAGATGAAAGCATTTTCAAAAAAAATGGTAAGTAAAAATTCATTCCAGATACCTAACAAAACGAAAATGGCACCTTACGTGTTTATTTTGCCGGCATTTATCCTTCTTATTATGTTTAATATATATCCGCTGATTTCTTCATTCTATATCAGTACATTGGATATGAAGATTTCATTTGATACAGCAAAATTTGTAGGATTGGATAATTTTAAAGCAATCCTTTCAGACGCAAGATTTTTTAATAGTTTAAAGGTTACCATTCTTTTTACAGTAATAGAAGTACCGGCACAGATGATTATTGGATTGATTATGTCAGCAATATTAAAGGAAAATACTATTTGGAAAAAAATTTTTAGAAGTATTTTTTTCATTCCAGTTGTTTGTTCGTCTACAGCTATAGGAATTATGTTCCAAATTATATTACATTCTAATATTGGTATTGTTTCATATTGGTTAAAACTATTAGGATTTGGAAAAGTTAATTTGCTGAATACACCAGGATTGACACTGATTATTGTTGTGCTTGTTTCTGTCTGGAGAAGTTTTGGCATTTCGACTGTAATTCTGGTATCTGCGATGCAGAATGTACCGGTTTCTTATTATGAAGCATCAGAACTGGATGGAGCAGGGAAAATCAGACAGTTTTTTTCTATTACGCTTCCTAACATTATGCCCTCATTCTGGTTTCTCTTGATGACAAGAGTAATTGGTTCATTGCAGGTATTTGATCTCATCTTTATGCTGACAGATGGTGGACCGAATCATACAACGGAAACGTTAGTGACTTATGTATATGAGCGTGCATTTGACATGGGTAACAGAATGGGATATGCAACGGCAATGTCAGAGTTCCTTTTCCTTATAATCATGATTATCACAATTATTCAATACATAATTATGGTGAAAACTGAGAATTGATTAGGAGGATATGGAAATGAAATTAAAAAAAAGGAGTATCGATAAAGCTATAAGTAAAATAATTATCATATTTGTACTTGTATTCTTGGCATTTTGTATGTTGGTACCTATTATTTGGATGATTCTTGGCGCATTTAAGCAGGATTCGGAAATTATAAGCTATCCGCCAACATTTTTTGTACATAATTTTACAATAGATAATTTTAAGAAATTATTCATGCGTATCGATATGTGGAATTATATAAAAAATTCTGCTATTTATGCAATCGGAACAACAGTTCCTTCTCTCGTTGTGAATTGTCTTGCAGGATATGCATTTGCACGTTATGATTTTAAAGGGAAAAATATGATTTTTCTTTTGTTTTTAGCCACTATGATGATACCATTTCAGGTTATTATGATTCCATTATTTTTGGAAGTACATTCACTGGGGATGTATGACAATTATGCAGGATTAATTATTCCAAGAATTGCATCGGCATACTGGATATTTCTTATGAGATCATCTTATCAGCAGTTGCCAAAGGAATTAGAAGAAGCAGCAAGAATTGATGGTCTGGGAGAATTTGGTATTTTCTTTAGAATTATGACGCCGCAAATTAAACCTGCATTAGTTACATTTATTATTTTAAATATAAACGGAAGCTGGAACGATTTGTTATGGCCGTTGATTATTACAAGTTCTGCTGATATGAGGACAATTGCGAATGGGCTTGCTATGTTTGTGGGTTCACATACAATAGAATACGGACCGGCATTCGCAGGAGGTGCTATATCATTAATACCAATGTTGATTATATATATTTTCGGGCAAAAATATTTTGTAGAAGGTCAAGTAAGTGCAGGATTAAAGGAATAAGTGTATGAAAAATATAAATTATCATGACAGTTTGTACGCCCCGTTTGGAGGTTTTTTATTAAATGAGGATTCATTTAGTGCAGTTCAGTTAAAAAAGAGACATTCAAGTGTTGTATATTGTCCGAGGCATGAAGAACGTGAACCTGGTTCAATGTATCCTCGTGCGATTGTGCTTAACCATAACGGAGAAAACAATGGGAAAATATTAGCAACTTTTGAATGCTACACATATAAGACACCAGTGTTTCCTATTTATGAAAGCAATGATAATGCAAGAAGTTGGAAATTTATAGGTAGAGTCGAAGATAAAGAAAAAGGGTTCGGATGCAGATATCAGCCGCATTTATATGAAATGCCATGCGATAGTGGAAAAGTGAAAGAAGGAACAATTTTATGTGCAGGGAATATTATACCGAACGATTTCTCTTCTACATCATTGAGATTGTATAAAAGCAATGATTGTGGAAAATCATGGGAATATATGAGTGAAATTGTAGATGGTGGCAGGGCAGACGTTGACATGAAGAGCAAAGAGAAAAGACCGGTCTGGGAACCATTTCTTATTACAGATAAGAATGGAGTGTTGTATTGCTTTTATTCTGATGAACAATATATGGATTCAGAGAATTATAATCAAGCTTTATTGCATAAAAAATCTACAGATGGAGGATATACCTGGAGTGAAGCTATAGTAGATGTTGCGTTTTCAGACGGTCAGTTAAGGCCAGGGATGCCAGTAGTTGCAAAGATAGCGAAAGATAAGTATATCATGGTTTATGAAATGGTAAATCAAGATAGAGTTCCGGTTTATTTCAGAATTTCAGATTCTTTAGATGACTGGGGAGAAATTGATTTTATCGGTAATCCAGTTATAGCTGCAAATGGAAGTTATATATCAGGAACACCTTACGTTACATGGGTTCCATATGGCGGTGAAGAAGGAACTATTTTTATCTCAGGTAGAGGATTTTCGCATATTGTTGCAAATTCATGTAATGGCAAAGGATTCTGGGAAGAAATGGATGAATTATTGCCTGTAGATAATCATTATGGATTTTCGGGATACAGCCAATGCATAATACCAATTTCTGAAAAGAAAAAATTATTGAATTTGTGTCCAATTAATATGTCTTCGGATAAGGCAATGATTTCTGCAGTTGTAGCGGATATGTATGAAAGGCTATAGATAACGAGGGGGAAGAAAAATGGGGAAAAAGAAGATATTCGTAACAATAATGATTGGTATTCTGATTATGTTGGGAAAAACTAATATTTACGCAGCTACAGACAATAATGGAACGGTAGTATTTTCACCAAATCCAAATGACACATATGATGATTCAGGAGTAACGTATGTTAGAATGATTACTTTAAAACACAATGGTTCAAATAATGGAACAATGCTTTGTGTATTTGATCAACAAATTGTTGTAGATGGTCAAGGGGTATGGCCAGTGTATAAAAGCACAGATTCTGGCGAAACATGGCAACATGTAACAGACATACGTGATAATGTGCATGGCACGACTCATAAAATGAACCCGTGTATATATGAACTACCACAAGATGTAGGAGAATTAAAAGAAGGAACTATATTGGTAGCAGGGTTATTAATACCAGATGATTGGTCAGAATCTCAAATTACAATATTTGAAAGTACAGATTTGGGGAATAACTTCACCGAACTTGGTATTGTTGATGTTGGAGGTCCAATTGAATATGATGCATCACCTGAATCAACAACTTCCACTGTCTGGGAACCGTATCTTATGGTAGATGGAAAGGGAAGATTGGCCTGTTATTATTCAGACGAAAGAGAGAAATCTGAAGGAGTATTACAGGCCTTGGTTTATAAATCAAGTTGGGATGGGGTGAATTGGGGAGCTAAAACAAATGTGGTAGCAGTTCCGAATAAGAGTGACAGACCAGGAATGATTACCGTTACTAAAATGGGAAATGGAAAATATCTTGCAGCATATGAGGTAGTCAACAGACCATCTAAAGAAGTTAATACGGCAATTTGCTATTATAAAATATCTGATGATGGTATAAATTGGAATCCTACAGATTTAGGTACACCTGTTTTGTTGGAAGACGGAACGGGATGTGGATCAGCACCTTTTGTCAAATGGGTAGATGCAGGTGGACCAAATGGAATGGTAATTATTGTACCTAAGTGGCAGGTAGATGAAAATGGATATATTAGAGGCGGACAGAACTTTTTTGTGAACTATAATTATGGTATGGGAACCTGGGAGCGTATGCCGATGGCATTAACATTTGATGGCCCTAATACGGAAAATTTATTGAGTGGATTTAGTGGTAGCATAGATATAAGTGAGGATGGAAAAACACTTTATCAGGCAGCAAATGTTGAAAACCTGGCAATTGGAAGAAATGAAGCAAGAGTAGGTTCTGTACCCCTTAACGCAGCAATTTACGAAGCAGAGAATGCAGAGTTGACTAATGTAGTTGTTGACACTTATATTGATGCCTCAAATGGAAAAAAGGTTGGATATATTAATTATGATGACAGCTGTATTTCATTTCAGAAAATTACAGTTCCAACCGCAGGAACATTTACTGTAAATGTAAGATATACAAATGGAACAGGAAGTAACTCATCTCATTATGTATCGGTTAATGGAGGAACAAGTTTCGAGTTGCAGTATCCAACTTGCACGAAGTGGGGGCGATATTTATGGAAAAGTTTTACATGTGAATTGAAGAAAGGCGTGAATACAATATCTTTTACAAAAGGGACAGGCTTTGCTGAATTAGACTGTATTCAAATTTCAAAAGATAATATTGATTTAAGTAATCAGTTTGTATTAGAAAATAAAAATAGTGGTAAATTACTTGAAATCGCAAATGCTTCAATAAACAATAATGAACAAGCAACTCAGTACGAATGGACAAATTATAGTTGCCAATTATGGAGAGTTGATAAAAAGGATGCTGACTATATTCAATTAGAAAATGTTAATAGTGATAAAATGCTTGAAATACAGGGGGCTTCAACCGATAATGGAGCATTAGCGGTTCAATATGATAGAAGCGGTAATTATTGTCAAGATTGGTATTTATCAAGTACATCAAATGGATACTATAAATTGATTAACAGAAATAGTAATAAATTATTAGAGGTACAGAATAATTTGACAAGTAATGGAGCAACTGTTGGACAATGGGATGATACAGGTTATTCTTGTCAGGAATGGAAATTTAAGAGAGAGGGCATGAAGTAAATGAGAGAATATGTAGAACCATGGATTGAACAGAGAGCTGATCCATATGTTACAAATGAACACGGAGGAAAATATTATTTTACGGCATCTGTTCCAGAATATGATCGTATTGTATTAAGAGAGGCAGATACTCTTGAAGGATTGAAAGAGGCAGAAGAAAAAACTATTTGGCGGAAACATGAAAAGGGGGAAATGAGCTTTCATGTTTGGGCACCGGAATTACATTATTTATTTGGGGGATGGTATCTTTATTTCGCAGCCAGTGATGTTGATGATATATGGAAACTTAGACCATATGTATTAAAGTGTTTGGGAAATGATCCAATGAACGACGAGTGGGTTGAACTTGGAAAAATGAAAAGTGCATTAGAGGATAAGTTCTCTTTTGAAGCATTTTCTCTTGATGCTACAGTATTTTGTATTAATGAAATCTGGTATTACGTGTGGGCAGAGAAAGTGGGAGTTGGTGAACAAATATCCAATCTTTATATAGCAAAAATGGAAAATCCCAATACGCTTTCTACAGCACAAGTTTTACTAAGCACACCGGATTATGAATGGGAAAGGCATGGATTTTGGGTAAATGAAGGACCAGCTACTGTGATTCATGAGGATAGAATTTATCTTACTTATAGTGCAAGTGATACAAGTTCCGCATATTGCGTAGGACTTTTGAGCGCAAATGTAAATGATGATCTGCTGGATCCAAATAATTGGGAGAAAAAGAGAACTCCCTTGTTAAAAAGCAATCCTGATAGAAAATTGTATGGACCAGGACATAATTCGTTTACAAAAAATGAAAAAAATGAAGATGTGATAGTTTTTCATGCACGTACAACAGATAAACTTTTAAGTGATAATCCATTATATGATCCTAACCGACATGCAATATTAGGGAAAATAAAGTGGATAGATAATGGCATGGAGATAATTATTAAATAAAGTATCGTATTTTAGTTTTGTTAAGTTTTCAAATATTTGAGGTGATAAAAAATTAATGGGGCGTTGCAAGCATTAAATAGATTTTGCAACGCCTCTTTTCTATTGGGTTGAATTGTGATGCTGTAGCATATATTGATAGAGAAAATGTCAGTAAAGGAAGAACAATATGAGAAATCGCTGGGCAAGGCGGTGTATGGCTCTGTGTATGCTTTTGTCAATTTATCTGCTTTCCAGGGAAGGAGCAATTTTGACAGCTAAGATGGGAACACAAACAAAAGGGAGAATCATCATTGACAGTGGGCATGGGGGAATCGACCCGGGAGTCGTGGGCATAGGAGGGCTTCAGGAAAAAGAGGTCAATCTGGAAATTGCCAGATATTTAGAAAAAGAGTTGAAGAAAGAAGGATATGAGGTCCTTCTTACCAGGGAATCAGATAAGGGACTTTATGATGAGGGCAGCAGGAATAAGAAGGTTCAGGATATGCAGAACCGCTGTGCTATGATTCAGGAGAAGAAACCTCTGCTTACAGTGAGTATTCATCAAAACAGCTATCAAGACCAAGAGGTATGTGGTCCCCAGGTGTTTTATTATACTCATTCTGTGAAAGGGGCAACTCTTGCAAAATGTATTCAGGAAGAACTCAATCAGCAGCTTCAGATTGAAAATCCAAGAGTCGAGAAAGCCAATAGCACGTATTATTTATTAAAGAGAAGTGAAGGGATTTTGAATATTGTAGAAACTGGCTTTCTTACCAATCCTAGAGAGGCAGAATTATTAGCAACAAAAGAGTATCAACAGAAATGTGCAAAAGCAATTTGTCATGGGATTTTAAAATTTTTAAAAACGGTGGAAATGAATAGTGAAAATATGGTATGATAAAAAAGTATGAAAATGACGATAAGGAAGAAGAGGTTGCACATTGAATACGAAAGTAGTCAAAGTTGACAGGGAACATCCCCAGAGGAAACTTATAGAGTGTGCAGGAGAAATCCTGAAACAAGGAGGTCTGGTTGCCTTTCCCACAGAAACCGTATATGGTTTGGGTGGTGACGGATTAAATGCCAGTTCCTCAGAAAAGATTTATGCTGCAAAAGGAAGACCGTCTGACAATCCTTTGATTATACATATTGCAGATATGGAAAGCCTGGAGGGAATTGTCACACAGGTGCCGGAAGAAGCAAGGAAACTGGCCAATGCCTACTGGCCCGGCCCGCTGACCATGATTTTTCAGAAAAATTACAGAGTGCCCTATGAAACCACCGGAGGCCTGGAAAGTGTAGCGGTGCGTATGCCAAGCCATCCGGTAGCCAGGGCTCTTATTGTGGCAGGTGGAGGGTATATTGCTGCGCCAAGCGCTAATACTTCAGGAAGGCCAAGTCCTACCCGTGCAGAACATGTAAAGGAGGATTTGTCCGGCAGGATCGAGATGATTCTGGATGGCGGAGAAGTGGAAATCGGACTGGAATCTACCATTGTGGATTTTACATCAGACAAGCCTGTGATTTTAAGACCAGGATATATAAGCCAGGAAATGATAGCACGGGTAATTGGGGAAGTAGAGATGGACAAAGGGCTTTTGATTACAGACTCTGCGGTAAAACCAAAGGCTCCCGGAATGAAATACAGGCATTATGCGCCAAAAGCCGGTCTTACCATTGTACAGGGAAGTCCGGAAGCGGTAAGAGAATATATTAACAACCAGTGCAAAATGCAGGGAGAAAAGGGATTGAGAGCCGGTGTTATCAGTACGGATGAAAATCAGGAGTTTTATCATGCTGCTGTGGTAAAAAACATTGGCAGAAGAGAAGACGAAGAAGGCATTGCCAGACATTTGTTTGGCATTTTGCGAGCTTTTGATGAAGAAGATGTAGACTGTATTTATTCAGAAGCTTTTGATACTCCACAGATGGGACAGGCTATTATGAACAGGCTGTTAAAGGCAGCAGGACATCACATTATATATTTGGAAGAGCAGAAGTCCAGCTAATAAATGTCAATAGTGAAATGAAAAAAATTTTGATTTATTTTTC
>ERZ791901.740-NODE-740-length-19646-cov-4.415701_pt1 | contig 19646 bp, 14 predicted proteins | sample MGYA00510150_ERZ791901 | MGnify/ENA primary metagenome ERZ791901 (study PRJEB30046, sample SAMN00792058) | human gut metagenome | study: EMG produced TPA metagenomics assembly of the A metagenome-wide association study of gut microbiota in type 2...
CGGTAGTGTGCTAATTATAGCATATCACCCACCTTTTGTGCAGAGGTTCCTTAAGGATTATCCTGCTGGAGCTAAAAGCGCTGCCAAATACCCAGCATTGCCGGAGCCGCTTCCTGACCTTAGCCTAACAGAGACTTTCTCTCTCGGAAAATCTCCGCTAAACGAAGGATCATGCATTACGGCATGTCACTGGGGCATCGTCCGTCCTCAGGTTCGCGGCGGAAAAATGGTGGCACTTCACCCGTTTGAGTACGACTACGCGCCTTCTCAGAATATTAACGGTCTTTGCAATTTGCCTTATTCTGCCTCAAGAATCCATTATCCGATGGTCAGGGAAAGTTACTTAAAAGATGGTCCCGCCTCTCGAGAAAAACGCGGCACTGACCGCTGGGTAAGAGTTTCGTGGGATCAAGCGTTAGATTTGGTCGCCAATGAGCTGAAACGTATTTACGCTGATTTCGGCCCGAGCGCGATGTTCGGTCGTTCTTACGGTTGGATGTCCAGCGGTAAGGTCAATGCGGCCATAAATTTGCAGCAGCGCTTACTCAACCTTTGCGGCGGATTCCTCCAAACCACTAACAGCTATTCAACGGCAGCCATTGGCCGTATCTTGCCCTATGTGGTCGGCATGTCGGACCCCACCTCCACGAGCTGGGATAATGTTCTTAAAAACAGTAAACGTGTTGTCCTTTGGGGAGCAGACCCCCTCGTCACAAATGATATTGATTGGGTAACTACTCTGCATAACGCTGCCGGTTACTTTAGAGCCCTCAAAGATTCCGGCATCAAAACCATCTCCATCAACCCTATTGCTACAGACACCGCAGAATATCTCAACAGTGAATGGATTGCACCGATTCCGGGTACTGACTGTGCATTGATGCTAGGCATGATCCACGAGCTGGAAAAGACCGGGAAATGTGATCACAACTTCATCAATAAGTACACCTCCGGTTGGAAAGAATTCAATGCGTACGTAATGGGTAAAACTGACGGTATTGAGAAAACTCCTGCTTGGGCATCCAAAGTGACAGGTGTCCCTGAATCAAGAATCAAATCTTTAGCACACGAGCTTCAAGAAAACCGCACTATGATCATGATGGGCTGGGGGATTCAGCGCATTCAATACGGCGAACAGCCCCATTGGATGGGTTTTGCCTTAGCATCAGCCTTAGGGCAGATCGGATTGCCTGGAGGCGGGATAGGGACAAATTATCAATATTCAAGCGGAGGATCCCCTGCTGCTTACGGTCCTTTTGTCGGAGGCGTGCCTGCTTCGGTCGAACCTGTCCTTCCTTACAACAAGGCCTGGAAAGGCAGCAAGGTAATCCCTGTCGCCCGCTTTGTAGACTGCTTCCTGCATCCAGGAAAAACGATCGACTTCAACGGAACAAAGGTCACTTATCCTGAAGTTAAGATGGTAATGTGGGCCGGCGGCAACCCCTTCGCTCATCAGCCTTCGACAAATCAACTGCTGGAAGCATGGAAGATTCCTGAGACTGTCGTAGTAACAGACACGTGCTGGACTGCTACTGCTCGCCATGCGGACATTGTCTTACCCGCTGCAACCCAGTTCGAACATAACGATATTACCAATATCGGAACTTATTCCAATGACGGTATCGTTGCGATGCAGCAGGCAATCGAGCCTCAATATGAATCTAAGCCCGACTATTGGATCTTCAGTGAATTAGCCAAACGAATGGGGTGCGGAGACCAATTCACAGAGGGAAGAAGCGAAATGGATTGGATTAAGTTCATTTACGAGCAGTCCAGGAAGTTCGGAGCACAGATGGGAGTCAAGCTGCCATCCTTTGAAAACTTCTGGAAGAAAGGCTACTTCCTCTATGACGTGCGTCCGCAGGAAAGAGACTATGTTGCATTCGCTAATTTCCGCAAGAACCCGAAGAGAAATTCTCTTGGTACGGAAAGCGGCTTAATTCAGATTTACAGTCCCAAGATAGCAAGTTACGGTTACAAGAGCTGTTTAGGTCATCCGAGTTATTTAGAGCCGACCGAGGGCCTCAATACACCTAACAAGAAATATCCGCTTGCATATATGGCCTGTAAGAGTCGCTATCGTATGCACAGCCAGCTTGACGGTACTTCCAGCCATGATTTTGCAAATATTTTGAAGCGCGAACCGATCTGGATCAATCCGGAAAACGCAAAATCACTCGGTATTGAAGACGGAGATATCGTTCTGGTTAAAAATGACCGCGGTGCGCTACTAGCCGGTGCTTATGTCACGGACAGAATCAGAAAAGACACGGTTGTTGTTCATCACGGTGCCTGGTATGAGCCCGTCAAGATGACTGACGGCACTTTATTGGACATTCATGGCAACTCCAATACATTGACTATGGATATTCCTACATCTGATTTAGCTTGCGGCAATGTTGCCTCTTCAGGTCTTGTCAGCGTAACTAAATACACAGGAAAACTGTCGGAAATCAAAGTCTGGGATCAGCCTGAAACTGTCAATCAATAACCTCATTTACTAATCAGACGCCCGGCAACTTGCCGGGCGCATTTTTTAGTCGTCCATGTTTTTTGCAAAATTAGATATAACGGCAAACATGATCAACAGCGATATCAGAAAAGCCTAAAGCCTCTGCTTTTGTTACCTTGCCGTCGGCGACTTCCAACACTTCTTTCAGGATTCTCTCCCCGGCCTGGTTAATCGTTTCTTCTCCCTCCAAAATACCGGAAACATCAATATCCATATTGTCCTTCATCCGCTCGGCCGTTAACGGATTACCGGTAACCTTAATCACAGGCGCTAAAGCATGTCCCGTCGGTGTACCGCGACCGGTTGTAAAAACAACAATCGTTGCACCTCCGGCGACCATGCTCGTAACGGAAGAAATGTCATATCCCGGCGTATCCATAATGAGTGCGCCTTTCTTAGTGGGCCTAGCCGCTTCCTGAAGGACCTCGGATACCGGACGTGTTCCACCCTTGTGAATACAGCCGAGACTTTTTTCTTCGATCGTCGACAAGCCTCCGACTTTGTTGCAGGGTGTCGGCTGACCGGTGCGACAATCTTGTCCGGCAAGCGCAAGATGCTTTTCGTAGTCTTCGCAGATGCGAATAATCTGATCGTGAATTTCCGGTGTTTCGCCGCGCTTCGCAAGAACGTGCTCGGCACCGATAAATTCCACGGTTTCGCTCATCATCGTCGTGCCGCCTAAGTCATAGATTCTGTCGGCCATATTTCCGACCGCGGGATTCGAGGCGATCCCGCTGGTTGCGTCTGAACCACCGCATTCAATGGCAACAAATAAATCAGAAGCATCGCACTCTACTTTTTGCTGCTTGCTTGCCTCTTCAACCATTTTGCGGGCCGCTTCAACGGCAAGAGCTGCTGTTTTGATCGTTCCGCCTTCTTCTTGGATTCCGAAAGAAACGACAGGCTTATCAGACAACTTGCGAATTTTATCTGCCAGCTCTTTATGGCCAACCGTCTCACAGCCAAGTCCGATGACGACAACGCCGAAAACGTTCGCGTTAAGCGCAAATCCTGTCAGCACCCGCTGTGTCATTTCTGTATTGGCAGTGACATCAGAGCAGCCGACATTAATGATGACGTTTTTAGTACCTAAGACTTGAGAGGCAACTACGCGGCAAGTTTCTGAAGCGCACGCGCAGGAAGGAAGAATGAGAACGTGATTACGCACACCAACAGAGCCGTCTTTGCGTTTGAATCCTAGAAATTTCATTTTTGTTCTCCTTCTATGACGTACTCATTAGCATAGGAACGCGGCTGGCTCGCGATATTGAGATGATTTACCAGCGTTCCCTTAGGAATAAACACAGTCGCTTTGCCGATAACTTCACCGTACTTGAAAACCTCTTCGCCTTCCTGGATATCGGTCAAAGCAATCTTGTTGCAGAAAGGAATCGAACTTTCTGCTTTGATAAAACTTCTTGAACCGTCGGAATCAATGATTTCGACTTCTTCTCCGGCTTTGACTTCTGAGGTACAGACTGCCGTATTGTCTTTGGGATGAATGTGGAGCGCCTTGGACATTTGAGCCTTTATTTTTTTGTAGAAACAATGAAATTGACAGCTCGATCATTTTAGAACTGACTAGAAAATCTGAAGTCTCCGTATTTTTCTCTAGTTCTAAGAAGAAAATTAGGGGGATTTAACGAGTTGATTTTGAAAACACACCTCTTTTTTCTTTATTGAAGAAAAACAGAAGGAAATAATGGGGTAATTTCATCGGCAAATGAAAATTAGTCTAAAAACTTTCTTAATTATTTATTTTTGTTCAAAAAATGAATAACAAAACTCGTTAGCACACAAGGGACTTAACCCTAATTGTCTCTTTTGTACGAAAGCGTAAACTGAAATCACCTACTTCCAAGGAGAACAGGATGACACTCAACAGAAGATCATTTCTTGTTGGGGGTGCAGCCTCTGCTGCCGCCTCCATTTCCACATTTGCTCATGCAGCCAATCCTTGCTCGACACCCACCACTTGGGATAAAACCTATGACATCATTGTCATCGGCTCCGGCGGTGCCGGCCTTTCTGCAGGCATAGTCGCTAAGGAAAAAGGCGCAAATGCTGTCGTTTTGGAAAAACTTTCCATTCCAGGCGGCAATACTATGGTTAGCGGAGGCGGCTTAAATGCAGCTGTAGAAGCAGATTACAAGAAAGCAGGCATTGAGGATTCTCCTCAGCTCCATACCAAACAAACGATGGCTGCGGGCGATTACCGTGCCGACCCTGCTCTCGTCGCCACATTGTGCGAAAACGTTCCTCAGAGCGTCGAATGGCTTAAGAAAGTCGGCGTTCAGTTCAAACCAGGCATCTACCAGATCTATGGCGGTCTGTGGCCACGCTGCCGCAATCCTGTGGGTCAGAGCGGCGGAGACTACATCAAAGCTTGCATGAACTACGCCAACAAGATTGGTCTTCCGGTTTTGACTAACCACAAAGTCGTCGGAATCATTCGTGAAAAACCGGACTCCGGCCGTGTCTTGGGTGTTGAAGTTGAACTCAAAGACGGCAAAAAGGAGTTTTGGAAAGCCAACAAGGCTGTCGTTGCCGCAGCAGGCGGCTTCGCTGCAAACCCGACAATGTGCTCGTACTTTGACCCGCGTCTGACAAAACTCAACACGACGAACCAGCCAGGCTCTACCGGTGAAGTGCTCAAATGTATCCAGGGCATCGGCGGTTTAGCCGTCGGTTTGGATTACATCCAGTGCATTCCTTGGACAGCCCCCGGCTACAAGCACACAGCCGATATCTTCCAAGCTATCGAATACACCATCTTCCTCAACAAGGAAGGCAAGAGATATGTTGCTGAAGATGCTCGCCGCGACGTAATTCGTGACGCCACTTTGGCACAAACCGACCAGACGGTCTTCCCTGTTTGCGATACAGACGGATTTGATAAGAACAATGAGTATTACAACGAAATGAACCATCGTGCCCTGGAAAACGGCACCCTGTTCAAAGCAGACACGATTGAAGAACTCGCAAAACTCATCAAAGTACCGCCGGAAGTTATGGTCGCAACGATCAATGAATACAACGCCATGGTTGATTCGAAGAAAGATCCTCTCGGCCGCACTCCGATTATGCTGAGCCACAAGATCGTCAAGGCTCCCTTCTATGCGGGTCCGATTGGAATGTGCCGCCATCACACAATGGGGGGCGCCAAGATCAATACGAAGGCTCAAGTACTTGACCGCGACGGAAATGTTATTCCGGGTCTGTATGCAGCCGGGGAAGTCACAGGCGGTATCCACGGAAGCAACCGTATCGGCGGAAATGCTATTGCAGATATCTTCACATTCGGAAGAATTGCAGGTGAAGGAGCTGCTTCTGAACAATAAGCAATCAGGTTTTTAAGTTCTAGGCCGTCGGTTTAGTCCGGCGGCTTTTTTATTGGAAGACTTGAAGTCTTTGAGCACGGAAGTCAACAGCAATTAGAAAATTAATTTTCCGGATTAACTACGCTCCACTTATCAAATTTACGCTTCGGAATTGAGAAAACCAACACCATGCGTAACTGCTCTTGATCGGCATGCTGTAGTCCATAGCTGCGTTTCCGCATTTGTTTCAAACCTTCTTCCAGTTTTTCTTCTGAAGATTCCTCCTTTCTGGCAACCTTGAACTCAAATACAAAATGTCTGTTTTGAACCGTCACTTCCAAGTCGCTTCTGCCTTGACTGTTGTGGACTTCGATATGTGGAGAAAATCCGGCACCGGAAAGAAAAATTTGAATAAAGGCGCGAACAGTGGCCTCATCTCTTACCGGATAGTTTTGATAATCTATGGAAGTGAAAATGCGATTAAAGAGATGGACCACGCCTTCGGGATCTTCTTCGGCTAAGCGAAGGGCTACATTGTCTGCTCCGACCTGCTCCAGGGTCTGTCCTTATAATAACCTTTCGCTGTAGAGCTGCGCCATTGCTGCAGCCACTTCAGCGTTAGGATAAGCAACAAAAGCGGTTAAGCCAACGACTCTTTTGAGCGTCAAATATCCAGCCTGTGTCAGAAGCCCAATGTCGGATAAGGTGTTGACATTAGCCGAACCGGTTAACAAATTCAACGCAATTGACTTTTCCTTCCCATATTCCTCCGGGTCCCGTAAGGTGTGAGACTTAAGATACTGAACTAGCGCAGCGGGCCTTCCGCCGCTTTCAAACCAATAATCAAGAAGGCCGACTTCCGGTTCCGAGAAGAATTTCAATAAAGACCAGGGAGCAAAAACCTTCTTCGTTGTTGTTCTCTCGAAACAAAAACCGTCATATTGCTTTGTAAGGGACCTTAGCAGCTCATCACGGGAGACACTCAGAACTGAAGCTGACTGGGTCAAATACCCATCAAAATAAGTTTCCACCTCTTCGTGCGTATAGCCTAGGAGCGTCCCGAATCTCGGGCTCAAAGAGACATCACTGAGATTGTTTAGTTCGGAAAAAATACTGGTTTTATTGAACTTCGTAATGCCTGTAATAAACAAAAACCGAAGAACCCGATCGTTTGCTTTCAGGATTCCATAAAACCTTGATAAATAATTCCTTACCCGTTCAAAAAACTCTTTATTATCAAGACACGCTGTTAACGGTGCATCATATTCATCGATTAACAGAACGAGTGAGGAACTAGAGAGCCCTGCAAGGAAGATTTCGATTTGATTGCTGAGAAACAGGCCGTTATCTTCTTTCTTAAAACCAATAAGACTGAATTGCGCTTCTAGATAATTATCAAAATATTGACAAAAATCCTCAAAAGTCCCTTCCGGTTTAACCCGAGAAAAGTCCAGCTTAATAACTTTATATGTGCTCTTATCCGTCCAAAGTTGCTCTATTTTGAGGCCTTGAAAATTTTTCAATCCGTCTCGAAATAAAGACTCAAAAGTAGATAGCAGGAGAGACTTACCAAAACGTCTTGGCCTGGCGAAAAAGAATTTCCCGGGAACCGACGCTAACTCGCAAATCATGTCGGTTTTATCCACATAAATTTGATCCCGATGCCGCAGATTTTCAAAATCCGAAGTACCTAAGGGAAGAAGTTTCAGCGCCTTTTCCATCGTCTATCCAAGCAAGGGAACTACTGGTGATTTTACCAAAGCAAAAAGAAGCCCGATGAGTCATTCGATTGGCCAGGCTTCTGCTCACATTTGGTTAGATTAATCAGAATGTTGCCCGCCGAGCGGGATAATCCTCCTAATTAATACTCGGCTGGGAGAGAGTCATGCCAAACAATAAATTAGATTTTGAAAGTATCGATCAAGTGGAAGTTTTCAAAGAAAACGGGGATGTCATCGGAACCGTTAAAGTCTCCGGCGTCCGCTCGATCGAAGCCGCAATTGAAAAAGCCCTTCAGCAGCTGCCTGAAGCGACAGATCCTGAGGCCTATGTTTTCAAGGTTTCCAACTTGTCGGACGGAACCGAACGCCGTTACCGCTTAAACGCACACGGCCACGTTAAATTGATTATCTAGCTCCAAACAGAAAAGCCGGCCTTTAAACAGAACCGGATTTCGAACAGTGGGTCTCGACGCCCTTGCATCGAGACCGTTGCTAATTAGTAGGACATAATCTGTCCGTCGGTACGCTTCTCGGTTGCGCCGCAAAGCACGCCGTTTTCATCTCGAAGAATGACCTGGCCGCGACCCATATGGTACGGATCAGGCTGGACAATGATTTGATGTCCCATACGCTGAAGCTGGCGAATGATGTAGTTCGGTGTTTCTTGTTCCACCTCTACTTTCTTGCCGCCGACCCATTGCCAGCGCGGAGCATCCAACGCCTGCTGTGGATTCAGGTGCCAGTCAATCATATTCATGACAACCTGAACGTGCGCCTGCGGTTGCATCCATCCGCCCATAATGCCGAACGGTCCTAACGGTTTCCCATCCTGAGTCAGAAATCCCGGAATGATAGTGTGGTACGGACGTTTGCCGCCGGCCAGTGCATTGGCGTGGTTTTCATCAAACTTGAAATTCTCTGCACGGTCATTCAAAGAAATACCAGTGCCGGGAACGACAATGCCGGATCCGAACCCGCGGAAATTGGACTGAATGAAGCTGACCATATTGCCTTCACCGTCTGCACAGCAGAAGTAAACGGTGGACGGGCATCCTGGTTCACCCGGTTCCGGCATGATGGCCTGATCGTTAATCAAAGCGCGGCGTTTGGCAGCGTATTTTTCGCTGAGGAGCTGATCGACGGAAACTTTCATGTAGGAAGGCTCTGCAACGTATTGAGCCGTATCCACCATGGCGAGTTTCATGGCCTCGATCTGCTTGTGCATTGTGTCGACGCAATCCCTTTCACCAAGCTTCATATCTTTGAGAATCTGCAGAGCCATCAGCACAGTAATACCGTGCCCGTTAGGCGGCAGCTCCCAAACATCCACACCGTGGTAGTTCACGCTAATCGGATCTACCCATTCGGGTTTAAATGCAGCTAAGTCTTCCTTGGTTAAGAAGCCGTTGTGCTTCTTGAAAAAGGCATCAATCTTTTCAGCAATGGCACCGCGATAGAAAGATTCGCCCTTGGTAGCAGCGATTTCTTTCAATGTCTTAGCCATATCCGGGCAGCGGAACATCTCGCCGGGTTTGAGCCAAGTGTTGTTGGGAGCGAATGTATCGAACCAGCCCTGGAATTCCGGACGATCACGATATTTGGAATAGTTTTCGAAAGCTTCCTGCCAGAGACGGGAAATATTCGGGGTCACCGGATAGCCTTCTTCGGCGTAGCGAATGGCAGGAGCCATTACTTCTTCCAAAGGAAGTTTGCCGAATCGTTCATGAAGCGTCATCCAGCCGGCAACCGCACCCGGAACATCAATAGGTTCGACACCGTAGGAAGGGATCTTTTCGAATCCTCTGTCTTTTAAGGCAGCAACAGAAAGAGACTTAGGAGCCGGGCCTGAGGCGTTCAGGCCGTACATTTTTCCTTCATACCAAAGGATCACGAAGCAGTCGGCGCCTAAACCGTTGCCGGTCGGTTCAACCACCGGCATAGCGCTGGCCATTGCGACAGCCGCGTCAACTGCATTGCCGCCCTTCAAAAGTGTCTGAAGTCCGGCGGAAGCTGCATGCGGGTTGCCTGCGTTGCACATGCCGTTGCGGGCATAAACCACGTTACGTTTGGACGGATAGGGATAATTTTGAGGATCAAATTTAATCATGTTTTATTTCCTAACCTTGAAATCGGGATTAGATGAACTTCACGAAGATACCGGCAACGATCACGGAGAACGTTGTCACGGTCACGAAGCCTGCAACGAGGTACTTCGCCATTAAGCGTTCATGAATAATCTTCTTTTCTTCCTCGGTTTCGGCAACGGCGTTAATGATTTCATTAACGACCAAGTAAGTAGCCGGGAAACCGATTAACTGGCAGGCAGCGACGCCGACGGCAACGTTCTTGGAACCGATGATCTTCCACAAGGGAAGGTATTTGAAGAAAACGATGATGCAGAAGATCGAAATCGCGAAGATCACGCAGATCGAGTAAGACAGGGTCAGGAGATTTTCCGGCTTAATTGAGGCAAGCGACGGAATGATGGCGCAGAAAACAGCGCAGTTCAGTAAGCCGCCGGCATTGGCATGCTTCAGAATATTGCGAGGCAGATAACCGGTACTTCCGACAGCTGCTCCCAAAATCAAAGCCCAAATTGTTGCGGAAAGGCCTGTCCATTTGCCAATCACAAAGGCGATCCAGGAGAAAAGCGCTGTAATGGCTAAACAAGTGAACTGGCCGTAATACTTCTTGTGCCCCTCAAAGAATGTAGGACCCGCTGCCGGTTCTTTTTTAGGCGCATAAGTATCTTGAGGTACGACACCGGTTTTGCGGTATTCATCGATTAAGAAACGAGCTTCTTTCAGACCGAAGTAGCTGGCTAACGGAGTACCGATGAACTTCTGCACTGCGAAAACAATCGTACCTAATGCAGCTGCCAGGGCAAAGCCATGTTCCATAGCTCCGCTGGTCATGATCTGAGTGGCTACGATACCGCCGGTCACGATAGGTACGCTGACCATGGTGTTTTCGTATCCGATGAACGGCATCATCAAAAATGCGCCGAGCATAATGACGCCCATCGCCAAGAGAGCGGTAACCACTGTACGCCATTCTGCGATCAGTTCGCGCATATTGATTGTCGTACCCATGGAGAAGACGAGCAAAATCACAGACCATTTAGCAATTTGGTCCAAGCCTGCCTTCTTAATAACGTCGGGAGGAATCCAGCCGGCCATAAAGGCGATTAAGAAGAGCATTAAGCTCACGAACACTGCAGAGACCTTGGCTTTGGTCACCACGCCAAGGAAGTCTCCTATTCCGAAGAATAAAAGGCAGATAAAAAGATACCAATACATCGAAGTAAACATTGTTCTGGTGCGCTCTTAGGCGCCCTCCTGTATTTGAGATTTGTAGGTTTGTTTTAATTTCCTCACAAGCAAAAGCTTATAAAGGAGGAAAAACTTCTTGGGTGAGCCGACTACGATCCAATGCAAAGGCTCGTCCCCATCAGGCTCAGGGCAACAAAGTTTTTCTTCGATTTTGATTTTATCTTTTGAGAATCGAAGAATTTCTTTTTCGTAACAACAAGTGAATGAGTATTTTCGATTAGTTTTAGTCGAAAAATCGGTCTGCTTTCGAGCCTTCTGCTCCTTTACCGAGCCTCTTCTGAAAAAACTTTCTTGGGACAAACTTCGCAAAAAAACTGCACCGCCCCAGTATTTAGGACGAAATATTCATGATGCAGTACTTAGTCCTTAATCCTAATGCTCTTCGGCTCTTGACTATCGGCCCCTACCTTCCGAGAATGTCGATTTATTTGATTGGCTAAATTAGCTGGAAATGAAAAACACGATAGATCTTGAAAGCATTCGTCAGGAGCTTCAACAGTACGAATCTCGTTTGATCTCCTTCCGCAAAACCGTCCACGAAAATCCGGAAGTCGGTTTCAACACACAAGACACTCTTGCCCGCATCAAATCCACTCTTGAAGAGTTCGGCATTCCTGGTTTAGATACCGAAACTTCCCCGGGAAGCGGATTTCTCTTAATCGAGGGAAACAGACCCGGTGCAACCGTTGCGCTGAGAGCCGATATCGACGCCCTACCGATTGAAGAAAAATCCGGGTGTGCTTGGGCTTCCCAAAACGGCAGCGCCCACTCTTGCGGGCACGATGGCCATCAAACTTGGCTGATTGCTGCAATCATCTATTTAGCCAAGCATCGTGACTTCCCCGGCCGCATTCTCTGCGTCTTCCAGGCCGACGAAGAAAATGTCGCCGGTGCACAAAGCGTCATCGACTCTGGTATCTTCCAAAAATACGACGTTAAAGAGATTTACGGCGCACACAACGAACCCTCCCTTGATGTCGGAACGATTGCTTTTAAAGCTGGTCCGACCATGGCGGTCTGCGACCTGTTTTCTATCCGCGTCGTCGGAGTAGGGACACACGGCGCACGTCCGAATTTCGGCAAAGACCCGCTGCCGGTTGCCACAGAAATTTATAACGCTCTGCAGAGCTTAGTTTCGCGCACATTGGATCCGCTTAAATCCGCTGTTGTTTCTGTTTGCAGTTTTAATACCGAAGGATCACGCGCTTACAACATCATTTCCGACTCTGTAAAAATGATCGGCACGGTTCGAACCTTTGACGAATCCATTCGAGACACAATTGAGGAAGAGCTGACACGGCGCTCTCAAGGCATCGCCGCGGCCTACGGCATCAAAGCAGAAACTGTCTATGAACGCCGCGTTTCTGCCGTCAATAATGATCCCGAACTCACAAAAGATGCAAAGGAAGCGGCAGATCGTTGTTTCGGAGCTCAAAACGTTATTGAACTTGCCGAGCCTTACATGATCAGTGAGGACTTCAGTTCTTACCAGAAAGTTCTGCCCGGCTGCTTCTTCTTTATCGGAGTAAAAGATAGGAAACATAAAGAAGCTCTGCACAGCCCGTATTTTGACTTCAATGACAAGGTGTTGATTCCGGCAGGAGCTTTCTTCAGTTACTTGGCGCTTGAGAGATTAACGACTCTGAGTTGTCAGCCGTAGTCTCTTAGCAGAAAAACTTAGAGTGAGGTTAGATAAATGTTCCTAGCCTCACTATTTTTCATTTATACGCCCCAAGAGCCTCCTTTTCTTCTCTGATCTTATCCAAAGTCTTACCGTTGTACGTCCAATATTTTGGCCCTTGCAGCGGGTGAGAAGTTCCAAGTAACTTCCTAGCAAGACCTGATAAAGAACCAATTTCACCTTGGCATTCAATTTGACGATCATCCTTTACGATTGCTATGACGTCTTCATGACCATCCAATACTATTTTTGAGCCTGCTTCGATTCCACACTTTTGAAAAGAGAAAGGCGTCCTCCGTTCTTCAACTTCGGCCCTAACCTCTGCGGCCACCTGTTCATCTGTAATTTCATGGCCTTCCGGAGTAAACCGCTTCAGTTTGTCTTTCGTACCGCTTATCGTGGCGATACTCTCTAATAGGGCGTAGGCATCCTCAGGAGCCATAGCGTAAAACTCTTTTGTTCTGGTTTTCCCATCAAAAGTTTCAATTGCCCTCAAGCCTGGATTTAACCGGTCTATTAAAGAATGCAGAACCTTGTCCCCTAAACGCACTGGGACTTCATAAGTAGCATAAACTCTAAAAGCAAAAGGAATACATTCACTTCGATTAAGGCTTCTTAATCGCTCCTGAACATTCGCGGTGTACCCAATTTTTACGTATTCCGGAAAAGATGGGTTCGTCAATATATAAACCACTCCGTCCTTTTCTTTTTTCATCATCGACTTTGTCCGCCCAATTTTCTCGGTTTTATCCAATCAAACTTGCAACAACTGCCTGAACTAAATCTGCCAGCTCAGAATTGTTGTAGAGGTGCAAGAGTGTTAATGAATAACTTTTTCGCAGCCTTGCGCAGATTATGCTTGTACCTCAGTTTCGACTCATCATGACGGCCCGAGTATTCATCGTAGTTACCATTGAGTTCCGGTACCTCACCGCCGTTCCAGCTATCCCTAACGGCGTTTAATTCCTCAATAGGAACAGCCCACTCTTCTGAAAACATCTGAAGTGCAACGTCTTGAATTTCTCGAACTCGGCTGTACATAATCACGAGGACATCTTTGCCGGCAAAATTATTTGGCTCTTGTTTTAAATCATCCCAAAAATTTTCTATGATCTCGCCAATCGCGGGATTGCTGCGCTTATACAATTCGATGAACTTCTTCACCCTGGCGTCAGCCTTAGGATCAATCTCTGTCTTCTCTGTTGATTTTTCGTTTGGCACAAACGTCTGGATGAGATTCATTAAGTAGTTATAGTTAACTTCGAACGACTTAACAGCCTCTAACTCGTAATCAAGATCCAACATGAGCGGATTGGGATCGTCTCCTCCTTCTTTCTTGATTTTCTCGCGGGCGTTTTGATAAAGCCCCGCCATCGACTGTAGCTTTTGAACCGTAATCCCCAAAGAATTACGTTCTTCTTCGTCCTCAAATTCGTCATAGACCTGAGCGCTGCTAAGTAGTCTGTCAACTTTCTGGAAGGCTCTGACGAAAAGTTTAATTTTTTCAAAACTCTCCGGAGATGCCTCATCAATGTCTTCACTGGATATTGTTAAGGCTTTAAGCTCTTGTGCCGCCTTCTTCAAGTCATGCTTAACGGTTTTCCACGCAGGGGCTGAAACTTCGGAAGCTCCTCCGTTAGAGTACAGCAACAAAGCCTCATCAATCTTCTTTGAGTATTCCAAAGGATATTGAAGCGTTACAACCTGACCGTATCTTTTCGTCGCATTGAAAATTCGATTTGTCCTCGAAAAAGCTTGAATAAGATGCTGAGGTTTCATGGGCGGCCGATCTAAAAAGATCGTCGAAAGACAGGGAGCATCGAAGCCTGTTAACAGCCGATCCACAACGATGACTAGATCCAGCTGTTCTTCCCTTCTTCTATATCTCGATTCTTTTCGAGCCAGCCTTTTATTTAGATCAGCGTTGTAAGCGTTCAACTCGGAAATATCTGCAGGAGCCTTAGGGAACATTTCCTTATAGTCTTTTAGGGCCTCCGCCATTTCCTTTTGATTTACCTGCGCCCCATCCTCATTTTCACCAACCGTATACGTGATTGCTACTTTAGGAAAATCCGGAAGTTTGGAAAGAATGACTTCCTTGATTTTTCCCCTGTTTTTAAATTCCTTAAAAAGTTTGTAATAGGCTTGTGCTTCTTTAATTGAACTGCAAGTAAGCATGGCTTCGAACGTATTACCTGCTCCTGCATTGATATTGAACTTTCCAGAGCTTCTGTTCAATATGTAATCGACGACCTTCTCACGATGAGTCGGATTGTTATAGAGATCCTGATTGCTAGCCTCGCAACGCCTGAGTACTAATTTTTCAAGGTCAGTCTCAGACATGTCTGCAAGTTTGTCCTGAGTCTCGAGGTTATTTTGGAGTGCTATTTCTTGAAGCGACTCCTTACCTTTACCCATCGATTGAATTTGAAAGCCTAAAACAGCGCCATCATGAATAGCTTCTTTAATCGTGTACTTATGAAGAACTGGACCATATAATTCTTCAGTTGTACGCGCAAGATTACCAAGAGCCTCCCTTTTATTCTCAGCGAAGATTGGAGTGCCTGTAAAACCAAACCATAGACTAGGTCGTCCCGGCTCGCCAAAAAAATCATCTAACTCTTTTTTTGTCTGCGGCGAAACTGTTCTATGACACTCATCAACTACAAAGGCTATTCTCTTATTCCTGAGGTTATTTTTCTTCTTCAGAGCTGATGCATCCAGGGAATCGATCGAATACTTTCGAATGATATTTTGTAATTTTTGAATCGTCGTAACGATAGCAACCCTGGTGTTGCTTAACAGTTTTCTTTCGAGATCTCTTGTGTTTTCCGTCTTGTCGATGTCTATATCGTCGTTATAAGCATAGGAGCGAAAATCATCGGAAGTCTGCTTGTCGAGGTCTTTTCTGTCGATTAAAAAGATCGTTTTATCAATTGACGGAATGTCGAGAAGATTCTTCGTTACCGTGTAAGAAGTCAGCGTCTTCCCCGAACCGGTCGTATGCCAAACGTGACCCGAATTATTTTTTCTCGAAGCTTCTCTCACTTTAGTGATGGCATGGATCTGATAAGGACGCAGTAAGATTTGCCGTCTGTTTGCCTCATCGATAACGGAATATTTACCGACCATTAGGTGCGCCATCGGAACATTGAGGGCTGCTTTGGCAAAATCCAAGTAGCCATTTACTCTTTTGTTTTCCTCATCGACCCAACTTGTCAGAAATTTCTCACCCATTTCTCCATTGATGTTAGAGGCGATATATTTAGTGTCCGTCCCATTTGAAACTACAAACATCTGTACGAAACTAAATAGCCCGCGAAACTGGCCTTCCCGGCAATATTTTTGTATCTGTCTAAAGGCATCCATGTAGGGATGATCTTGATTCTTTAGCTCGATGTGGACAAGAGGGATGCCATTGACGAGTAGTGATACATCGAATCTTCTATCTCTGTCGGCGTCAGAAGGGGAAAATTGGTTGATTACTTCATAAGAAGAGTGTCCGCCTGCAACCTCTCGATTATTAAGCGCCATCAGCGAAACCGTACCCAGGGATGCATCTTCACGAACTAACGGAATTTGAGCTATTCCGTGTTCTCCTGCAAGCCACAGGGCGGCCTTGTATGTACTGGCACCTTGCTCAGCCATATAAGCCTTGATCTGCTCCATCTCAAGGTCAGTAATTTCCTGACCTTTCAAAACTCCTATGTTGTTTTGATTTAATTTGGTCCGAAAATTTGCCCATAGCTGTTCTGTATTTTTTATGTCAGGCCTGTATGTCCATTGAGATACCCCCAATGTAAGTTGATCTATTAAGCTTTTCTCAATGTTTGACTCAAGTTCGGACATTTTTCCCTCCTAAATAAACATTTTTTGGAGCAAACTTTTCTTTAATTTTTTGTAAGTTTCCAACTTACGTTGATGAAGAGTAATGGCAGTATCTAGCCGAGAGAAAAAACTCCCAATCCTTTCTCGTTCTTCGGAATTAGGTACTGCAATTTGATAACCAGAAAACTGCTGAGCATTTATTCCAGGCTGTCCAGATCGCTGAGATGAAGTCTTTATAAAGTTCTGAAACTTAGCAGTTAGGGAATTTTGAAAAACGAATTCCGCTGCTTCTTTATCTTTAAATCGAAATCTGATAAGGAACCCGGCGAAGTAAACTTCCCCGTCTGTTCTAACGTATCTGTAGGATTTTCCAACACTTGCTCCCGTCCTAGCAAACAGTACGTCCCCCTCTGCTAGTCTGTACGGAGCGGCCTCTTCAAAGTCAATATCTGGGGATGTTAGAGAGCTACACAAGAACCTTCTAGTGCTTTCGTCAATGTCCGTGATTCTTATGTATTTGTGTCTCCCATCAAAACTCTTGGCAGCTGCATTCAATCCATAACCAAAAGTGGCTGCTAACTCTCCCAACTTACGCTGTTCCCAATCATTCGTAAATCCAGGAAATCGGAGCTCCGGTTTTAACTGACCTTTTTTCGGAAACATTTTTTGAAGCAATGTTCTTTTTAATTTTTTTAGTGTCTCTAACTTACGCTGATGAAGAGTAATGGCAGTATCTAGCCGAGAGAAAAAACTCCCAATCCTTTCTCGTTCTTCGGAATTAGGTACTGCAATTTGATAACCAGAAAACTGCTGAGCATTTATTCCAGGCTGTCCAGATCGCTGAGATGAAGTCTTTATAAAGTTCTGAAACTTAGCAGTTAGGGAATTTTGAAAAACGAATTCCGCTGCTTCTTTATCTTTAAATCGAAATCTGATAAGGAACCCGGCGAAGTAAACTTCCCCGTCTGTTCTAACGTATCTGTAGGATTTTCCAACACTTGCTCCCGTCCTAGCAAACAGTACGTCCCCCTCTGCTAGTCTGTACGGAGCGGCCTCTTCAAAGTCAATATCTGGGGATGTTAGAGAGCTACACAAGAACCTTCTAGTGCTTTCGTCAATGTCCGTGATTCTTATGTATTTGTGTCTCCCATCAAAACTCTTGGCAGCTGCATTCAATCCATAACCAAAAGTGGCTGCTAACTCTCCCAACTTACGCTGTTCCCAAGCGGGATAGTCTTTTCCGTTCGTGTCTTTAAAACGAAGGCAGGGGGCTTTTTCTTTTTTTCCCATTTTTCACCTTTAAATTTCATAATTAAGCCCAAGTTGCTGGAAATATTCGTTAAGTTCTGACTTCAATTGCTTTTCTTCTGTTTCTAGGCTCAAAAGTTCTGTAAAAACGCCCTCCAAGTTGATTTCCTCTTCCTCTTCTGAGGTGTCAACATAGCGGGGAATATTTAAATTAAATCCCTGTGCTTGAATTTCTTCTAAGCTTGCAAGATAAGAGAATTTTTCTATTGATTTGCGTTCTTTGTAGGCATCAAAAATCTTATTCAAATGCTCATCAAGAAGAAAATTTCTTGGACCTTCTTTTTTAAATTCCTTAGAAGCATCTATGAAAAGAACATCTCGCGATGTGTGATTCTTTTTCAAGACCAAAATGCAGGTTGGGATTGGGGTTGAATAAAAAATACCAGCCGGAAGACCTATCACCGCGTAGATTTTCCCTTCCTCAAGTAGTTTTTTCCGAATCGCTTCTTCGGAGGAGCCTCGGAAAAGAACCCCATGAGGCAAAACAATTGCCATCGTTCCAGAGTCTTTTAAGTGATAGAAACCGTGAAGTAAGAAAGCATAATCGGCTTTACTTTTGGGAGGGAGCTTGCCAAATGATGCAAATCGAGGATCCATGAGAAGACCTTCGCTCGCATCATATTTTTGCGAGTAAGGCGGATTCATAACAACAGCATCAAAAGTAGTTGGCTCATCAGAAGGCCAATCCACACCCAACGTATCGCCGAATCGAAGGTGTTGTTGAGCTGATGAAACCCCATGAAGGATCATATTCATCCTTGCGAGGTTATAAGTTTGATTTTTTATTTCCTGTCCAAAATATTGGATCTTATTTGTTAGGTTAAGAGTCGGCGAGTCGACAATAAAATTTTTAACTTGTAACAATAAAGACCCTGAACCCATGGTTGGGTCATAGACCGAGAAAGCATTTTTATGTTCTTGGCCATCTGTGACGATTCTAGCCAACAAACGTGAAACCGCCCTAGGGGTGTAAAACTCTCCTGCTTTTTTTCCTGATTCAGATGCAAATTTTGAGATTAGATATTCATATGCATCTCCCAGCGCATCATGCCCATATGAGTGGAAATCAATATCGGCCAATTGAATAATGACTGAAGAGATGAGTTTATTAGCCTCTGCAGCTGTTTTCCCAAGCTTTTTGGAATTGATGTCAAAATCCTCAAATAAACCTTCATAAAAGAGGCCCTGACTCTGTTCAATGTCTCTAAAAATTTGAGACAACGACGAAAGCATAAACGTTCGATCTGCAACTTCTTTGGCTAAATGAGAAAAGGTTGATTCCGGTTTAATGAAGCAACCAAATTTTTTTCTTATTTCTTCTTCTAATAAATCTTTATCTTCAGAGAGGTAATAACGCTCAAAAATTTTTTGAGCTTCTTCCAAGCTCTCTGGTTTTCTGTTCTCTACCAGATCAACAACTTCATAGAGAATTTCGTCAGAAAGATTTTTAAAGAAAACCAATCCTAGAAGGTAGTCCTTGTAATCATCCGCCGACATACTTTTCCTCATGTCGTCGGCACCTGCCCACAGACTTTTATTTAGCTGTTCTTGAGTGAGTGAAGACATATTTTTATAGCCAATCTTAACTTTTTCATTAACCAACTGAGCTACGAGATTAGCACTTACTTCCGCAATTACGAAATTAAGAACTAATAAATATATTTTTTAATTAAATTACCCCGTTTTGGAAGCCTTTTAGATTAGCAAGGTACGTGCCAAAGTCAGGAGGGTAAGCTTATTCTGTAACCATTTAACAACTTTTAAAGACACACTTGGGAACAGCGTAAGTTAGAGGAGTTAGCCTCAAAATTCACTGGAGGTGGTACGCCAAATACTTCAAATCCTAATTATTGGAATGGCGAAATCCCCTGGATTCAAAGCTCAGATCTTAACCTAAAAGTCGGGGAATAAATACATCTTGATCCGAGTCGGCTAAATATTTCT
>ERZ791901.807-NODE-807-length-18165-cov-2.376256_pt1 | contig 18165 bp, 15 predicted proteins | sample MGYA00510150_ERZ791901 | MGnify/ENA primary metagenome ERZ791901 (study PRJEB30046, sample SAMN00792058) | human gut metagenome | study: EMG produced TPA metagenomics assembly of the A metagenome-wide association study of gut microbiota in type 2...
GATGGTGGCTTCCGTGGCTTATATTGTGTTTCGGATAGTATCACTAAGCGACTTAAATAGTTCTTAAAATAGTTTTGGAATGCATTTCCGGATGCATTCCAAAACTACCAGTCAGATTTTATTAACCATGGTTACAGTCATGCCTAAAAAGTCACCCAGTTAAGAGGAAAATCGGTAATTTAATTACCGAGTAGCTCACAAATACCATATTAAAAATAAGGACCATAGTAAACAATTGTTTTCGCTGAAAGGAGGAGCTGCCAATCGCAGCAAAAAAGGAGTATGGCTACACATAACCAAGTAAGAGTTGTTGGATTTTTAAAAAACAATCCTCAGATTATCAACTTAGAAAGAGAAGGAGAAAGAAAAGTTCTTTTTCTAATTCGTACCATTCACCGTGATTTAGATGGATTTTGTGGAATGGAATTTCAGGATTTAATGGTGTATTATGACGGTACTGAATTAATGGATAAGTTTATCCAGTTATCGCAATTTGATTTGGTAGATATCAAAGGTGTATTTAACATCCTAAATCTCAATAAAATTTCCACATGTGATTCATGTGGAATGAAAAACATAAAATATAACGGAACATCTTCCTTTATTTATCCCATCAGTTTGACAAAATTAAACGGAATGCAGACTGCTTATGAACATGACAAAGAATTACCAGAACGCATTTTGGAAAAGCATTTCAAAGAGGTTTCAAATCAAGGCTTAATTGTAGGGACAGTAGTAAGTGAGCCGGAAATGGTCGGAAATGGAAAAGTTCCTTGCTGTAGATACCGACTTGGTGTGGATCGTAAGTACTATATCAAAACACAAGGGAATATAACCGCAGATTATCCTTGGGTATATTCGTATGCCCAACAGGCGGAGCGTGATTTCAAGCATCTGAAAAAAGGTACCTTAATCCTAGTAGATGGGTTCATACAAAACCGCAAAGTAAAGAATCATATGATCTGTGAGCACTGCAAAAAAGAATATACATTTGATGATGCGGCCACAGAATTTATTCCATATGCAATCGAGTATCTGTCTGATTACATTACGGATGAAGAAATTGCATTGAATGAGCGCCGGCAGCAGCTGCAATTGCAAAATAATATTTAATTTTAAAAATATATCATATTTAAATGAACAAATCATTATGGGAGAAGGCAATTTGCTTTTTCCCTTTTTCAATAGGAGGAAAAGATATGAAAATTAAATACGGCAACACCATTGAAGAATTCAATACTGAACTAAAAAAATTAAATTCAAAAAGCTGTGCTGTTATCAGTAAAGCAAAAAGTGAGATTAATATTTCCATGCAGTTTGATAACAAGGAATTGGAGAATTGGACAATCAAACGGTCCACGAATGGATTGAGGCTTCCAAAGAAAAAAAATGGAAAAAAATATGATACATTCCTAAATGCATTACAGGATTTCTACAAAATCAATCATATTATGGATGCACACTCTTGTGATACCGTGCTTTGCTATCGTGATACTGAGAAAAGTAAATGTATGGGAAAAGTGGTATCTAATTGGTTTCAGCTTGATTTAGGACTTCCTTATGAACTGGTGGACGGACAGCCACACTTTGAAATACTCCGCTTGGAATTGTCTGAATGGGAATATGAAAAAATGATGGAAACCAGGCTTGCATTTATGCATGATGAAATCATCTATCCTATTTCAAATGTAGCAATTCATAGTGTAGGAACCTACCTGGACTGCTCTGTTGCCTTTCGAACCATCGACACTTGTCCGTTAGGCTCCGCTATTTTGATGGCTGAAAAGTTCTCGAATTTAAAGAACCTTCAGATTATCTACCGGGAATGTACTGAAAAAATACGCCCTATCTTATCGGTTGGCGGAAGAGATTTTGTCCATATTCCGATTACTGAGTTTTTTAATAAGGCAATGGCAAATATTCCTGGTCTATACAAATTAGAAAAATGGTATGTGACGGATATGGAAGCATGCGCTTATTTTTCAGTATATGGATATGGCAAAGATTTAGTCATTAAAATCGAAGGCGGTGATTTACCTGGAAAAAGTATGCGGGTTTCTGCAGTTCTGCTTTATCGAGGACTGGAATTTCCGTTGAAGACAAACCGCATGTCCCATAAGGGAGAACTTACCGCGGAGCAGTATAAGGAGTTGTTTTCTGGAATCTATCAGGCGTTTGATTGCTATAAGGACAAAAGAAATGATGTGATTTCTTGTCCTGACCTTTCAAAAATTAAAACCTGCCTTGGAAAGAAACGGTGTGAGGGCATTGATTTTAATGCTTTGCACTCACTGCATGGAGCAAGGGACGAAGTGGTCAAGAAAATTATAGATACTACTTACGTGGAACTGAAACGCAGACAGAAAGAAATATTGGAACATTTTATTGGTTCCTTATTTATGGAGGATTAACAGTATGGAGTGGAGAAATGTTGTCAGTGGAAAAGAAGCGTTTATGAAAAAATTTTGTGGTGCTAGAAGCGTAATTGTGTTTGATACGGAAACAACAGGGCTTGGAAAATCAGCAAAAATTATTGAATTTGCAGCAGTACGGTACGATATTACGAAAACGGGACTCAAAGAAACCCATAAGATGGATTTGTTTTTGAATCCACAGGAAACTTTATCCGAAAAAATTGTAGAACTAACCGGAATCACAGATAAGCTCTTAGAAGACGCCAACACCGAAAATGTTGAAGCACCGGGTATTTTTTCATTTATGAATAGCGCAGACATCTGGGCTGCTTATAATTGTGATTTTGATCTTCGCATGATGGATCTGATGAGTGAAAGAGTTGGAATTCCGTATAAAAAGCGTCCGTGTCTGGATGTGTTAAAAATGGCCAGGGATTTCATAAAAAAAGAAGATGTTGAAAATCACAAGCTCCAGACCGTTTTACAAGCTATGTTTCCAGGAAAAACATTTCGCTTTCACCAGGCAATTGATGATGTTCGAGCAACAGCACTGATTATGGCAAAATTTATCCATTTATATCAGTCTTATGAAGAACCTTCTTCTATTAACAGGCATACTTGCCGTTTGAATTTTGCATATTATTGTATCAATCCAAATCAGAAGTCACAAGTACGCATTAAGCTTGAACTATCAGAAGGTGAACTTGGCGATATCTACTGGGATGTCATTCGAAAAATATGGTCATGTAAAAAAACAACAAAAGCCAGACGGTTATTTGAAGCTGTAGATATTGCAAATCTGGAAAAACAGGTGTTAAGCCGTTACGGATGGAAATATGAAGCGAAAGACATGGAAACGCTCGCATCCAATTGGGGAAAAGCAAAAAGAGAGTATCTGAAGCAGGCTTCAAATGCTTAAGAAAAAGGAACGGTACTGTACCGTTCTTTTTTCTTGCACAAAAAAGCAGATGAGTTTCCTTTTTGGTAAAATGACGATAAGAAATACATAAGGAAGGAGAAGCAGGAGCATTCCATTGGCTTTAGTGGTAGAACAAAGATTCCTGCATATTTTTTATGAAAAAGTGTTTTATTTGCGGAGAGGACTTAAATGAAAAACACCCATCCCTTTACATAAATAATATAGGAAAAGACATTTGCTGTGAATGTATTTTAAAGCTCTATGACAATATACAATCCTGGAGTGAGAAAGATGTATCCGTACATAATGCCATTTCTGAGTATGAGAAACGTGCATCACAGACTACAAAATCTAGACGCTTGTTTGAAAGACCTGGCATCTTAAAACCATATGATTTCAAAGCAGAATTAGATAAAGTGGTCATTGGGCAGGACGAAGCGAAAAAAGTACTATCTGTTGCCGTTTACAATCACTATAAACGTTTAAATGACCCCAGAATTGAAAAAAGCAATATTTTAATGATGGGTCCAACAGGATGTGGGAAAACCTTGTTGGCAAAAACCATAGCAGAAATCGTAGATGTTCCTTTTGCCATTGCAGATGCAACAACTTTAACAGAAGCTGGTTATATTGGAGATGATGTGGAGACGGTTCTTGCTAAACTGCTTTCTGCGAGTGATGGAGATGTAAGTAGGGCAGAAAGCGGGATTATATATATTGATGAAATTGATAAAATTGGTAAAAAAAGCACATCACCAACGACAATTCGCGATGTATCCGGAGAAGGTGTACAGCAGGCGTTATTAAAAATGTTGGAAGGAACAATCATAGAGGTTCCATTGCCATCCAGAATTGCATCCATGACAGGTGATTCTACAGTGTCTATGGATACAACTAATATTTTGTTCATTTGCGGTGGGGCTTTTGCAGATGTTTTAAAAGAAGAATCTTCTGAATCTAATGATACAAAGGAAAAAAACGTGGATTATGGCATTATTCCTGAACTTATGGGTAGATTACCAATTTGTATCAAATTGCACGATTTAACAGAAAAAGAATTAGTTCGTGTTTTAACAGAGCCAAGGAATGCTATCACAAAACAGTATCAACATATGATGGAATCAGATCATATTCATTTGATTTTCGAAAATTCCGCCATTGAAGCGATTGCGCATGAAGCCATTGAAAGGAAACTTGGAGCAAGAGGACTTCGCAGTATTTTGGAAGAAATTATGCTGGATGTCATGTTTGAGTTGCCATCCCATAACAATATTGTAAGCTGCCGTATCACAAAAGATACCATTTATAAAAAAGAGGTGTATTTGGTTTACGAAGAACCTACACAGCCCAAATCACCATTCTTTTTACGAATAGGAGGGAATTCTTAATGTTTAAAAAAAGAGATAGCTGCCAAACAGTACGTGAAGTGGTAGAGCGTAATACCGGAGTAAACCCAGATACTTTGCTGCACGTAAATCGTTTCCCGTATATCAAAAACTTAAAAGAAGCAGTAGCGTTATTAAAAGAACATAAGAATGATATCATCCATATTGTTGCTGACTATGATGTGGATGGCATCTGTTCAGCATGTATTATGATTTATGGGCTTTATATGGCGGGCATGCGTTTTACTTACCGGCTTCCCCACCGTTTTTCGGAAGGATATGGGCTTTCGGAAAAAATCATTAATGAAATTGACAGCGGAGTAGTTATTACAGTCGATAATGGTATTGCAGCCCATTCAGCTATTAGAAAAGCCAAAGAAAAGGGATTAACCGTTATTGTCACAGACCATCATCAGGCAGTTATGGAGAATCAACATGCAATACTTCCAGACGCAGATATCATTGTTGACCCATCAGTTGAATCAGAATCAGAGTTCCACGATTTTTGTGGCGCCGGTATTGCATACCAGTTTGTACAAGAACTGCTTGGAAAAGAAATTATTGAATTAATGGTTCTTGCTGCGATTGCAACAGTAGCCGATGTTATGCCTTTAGTTGGTGTGAACCATCAGCTTGTAAAAGATGGTATTGATGCACTGAATAAGGGATATGGAATTCCAGGAATTTTATCCCTTTTACAGGCAAAAAATAAATCTGTGGTAACAGAAGAAGACTTTGGTTTTTATTTAGGACCTATTTTAAACGCACCTGGAAGGCTTATGGATAATGGTTCAGAAAAAACGCTTTCTTATCTACTCATGCCAAGCACACATGAAAAATTAGGTGAAATGGCAGAGAAATTACTTGATATTAACAATACTAGGAAATTAATCATGAATAACGCAATTGACTCTGCAAAAGCAAATTACAAGGGAGAACGTCCAATTGTACTTTATATACCGTCTCTTGGGGAAGGAATTATCGGGCTTGTTGCAGGAAATTTCTGTGAAAAATACCAGTGTCCTGTCATTTGCTTTACAAAAATGAAAAGTGGGTTGTTGAAAGGTTCTGGGCGTTCTATTCCAGAGATTCATCTCAAAAAAGTGTTGGATAGCATGAGGGGACTGATTGTTGGTTACGGAGGACATGCCGGTGCTGCAGGCTTAACAATTAAAGAGGAAGACCTAGACATCTTCACAAAAGCATTTTCAAAGGCATGTGGCAAAATACCTGGGATAGACCGTACAAAATTATATGACCTGGATATTTTGGAACATGATATTCCTTCTGTTATGAAAGAATTAAAAAGGTACAGTCCTTATGGAGAAGGAAATGAAAAAATATTATTCCACATTGTATGTAACCTGAAAAAAGAGAATTTTCGGACAATTGGGGATGGAACGCATATTTCCCATTATAATCCAGCATTAAAAATTATTGGGTACCATATGAGTGAACAATTTGATGAAATATACAAAGAACATGGATTTCCAAGACAGTTAGAGTGTGTTGGATATTTAAGTGAATCCTGGTATCAAAATAAATGTTCCTATCAATTGGAACTGGTAGATTTTTGTTATCCTGGAAAATAAAAACCATATTCTTATGCAAGGACTTTGCTCCTACGTATTGTTTGAAAGAGGAGTGCTTTATGGATAAATTAATTGACCAGTATATTGCCCTTGTTTTGCAATATCAAAATTTACAGGCAGAAGAAATACTGAACCGTTTTATCCGTACACGAAAACCAGAAGAAGTTCAGTTAATGATGGGAAAATCGCCTTTGTTTTTACATACTGCATATAGTGTCAGGAATGCATCCCCGGAATTAATGGAATATATAAAAACAGATCTGAAAAAGAAAGGATTTTTATTATGAGTTTATTCTTTTGTCTGGATTGCAAAACACAAATGGAGTTGCGAAACGGATTTTATTCTATTTATTATCATTGTCCCAACTGCAACAACCGTTTTACCATCCATGATGCAAATCTTCTGGACGAAATAGAAAAACAAGGTGTTTTTCAAACCTCTCGCATGAGTGGTTTTGTGATTTACGATGATAAAACAAAATTAATCTATGCAAGGAGAAGAAAAAATGAAGATGACGTATGATGAATATGATGCCATGCTGGAAACATTTGAAAATCTTTCAACTAAAACCTATTATCCAGATCCTTTGGAAATCGACCAAATGGGAAAAAATCCAGATAAATGGATAAAATTTGCATGTTATCTCTATGAAAAAGGGGAGAAACCCAAGAACCAAAAAGAACGGTATAGTAGAGAGAACTTAAAAGCATTTATCCAAGAGCATTTAGAACTTATAGATTCTGAGTGTGTCACAGTGGAACTTTCTACACCGGAACATGGAACCGTTTCTTTTGTGGAACGTACTTCTAACAAGTTTTCAATAGGAGATATGTGTATATTAGAAATACAGCCGGATGCAGGTTACTGTCTGGATAAAATTTCTGTTTTGGATGGACTGTTTCACAAAAAACAGATTTGTAAAATTAATAAGGATTTGTCTTTTCAGGTGCCAGATATGGATACTTTTGTATGTGTTACCTTTAAGGAGGAGTTATGAGATATTTATTTATTGCCGAAAAGCCTTCTCTTATGCGAGAAGCAAAAGCTTGTTATCAAAATCATATTGCTGAAATTAAAAAAGTAGTCGGGAATGTTGATTTTATAGCTTTGGCTGGCCATGCGTGCAGAAATGGAGAACCCAATGAGTATGAAGAGTGGAATGATAAGTGGGAAAATATTACATACCCAATGATTCCCGCTCAATGGATTATCAAACCAATCCAGGATAAACGTTCTATTTTAAAAAAGATAAAAGAGGTAGCCCCTTCCTATGATGGGATTATTGTTGGGACTGATTCTGATACAGAGGGTTATGGAATTTACTATCTAATAGAACATTATCTTGGACTGCAGCATATGAAAGCATTACGATTTATGGAACATTCCCTTACAGATAAAGAACTTCTGCATTCCTTTTTAACAATGACAGACTACCATGAGGATCCAGTGCATATTCGTTACACACAATCTTTTCTGCTGCGTTCACGTGCTGACTGGCTTTATGGAATGAACGCAACCAGATTAGCCACATCCCATACAGGGAAACTCTTAACGATAGGTCGTGTAAAAGCACCGACTTTAAAATTGGTTTACGATAATTCAATGGCAATCGAAAACTTTAAACCCGAAACTTACTATCAGTTACAAGCTGATTATGGAGCATTTAAAGCAGTAATGATTGGAGAAGATGGGAAGTCGTTTAAATTTAAAAATCCAGACTATAATTTTCAGGTTCCGTTGGAAGGAATTGTATTTGATAAAAAAGAAACTGTAACAAAAACCCATGCACCAGAGCTATACAACCTTCCTTCTCTTCAGGTAGATGCTGGACAAATGCTCGGATATACACCAGCACAGACGCTTGAATTAGTGCAATCGCTATATGAGAAGCATAAGGTTATTTCCTATCCTCGAACACAATGCAGATACGTATCTTCTGAAAAAGCAAAAGAATTTCCGGATATGCTTCAAAAACTGACTGTATTCCAGGAATTTGTACCTTACTTAAATACAATCCATGACATCACTCATGTTTATAAAGATAAACATGTGGTAAATGATGCCGAAGTAGCAAAAGAGTCCCATGACGCACTTCTTCCAACATCAAAAAAACCTGTCCTTTCTGAAATGACCAAAGATGAAGTAGCGATATGCAGATTAATTTATACTCGGTTTCTTGCGCAGTTCCTGCCGCCATTAACAGAAAGTAAAACACGTATGGATATGAAGCATGGTAATGCGGTTTTTCGCGTGAATGGAAAAGTTGTTGTAGACCTGGGGTGGAGGGCTTTATATGGAGCGCTAAAAGATAATATGCTTCCTCAATTAGCTGTTAATTCGCCAATTGCAGCAAAAAAGATGGAATATGCCAAACAAGTAACAAAACCTCCAAGGCGTCTAACACAGGCTTCTCTAATTGAAGCAATGGAGAAAATTGCAAATCATGTAGAAGATGAAGAACTACGTGCTTCTTTAGCAAATTCAAATGGAATCGGAACTCCTGCTACCAGGGATACTGTTATCACAGATTTGCTTGCAAGAGGATATATGGTTGATAAGAAGGGATTGTATATCACACAGGATGGCAAAACTTATATTGAAACTCTGAAGGACATTGATTTGATTTCTCCGGTATTTGCTGCCAAATTGGACTATGAAATTAAGAAAATACAGCGGGGTGAGGCACAGTATCAGGATGTTTACCAGATGATGCTTCGGAATTTAAAAAACACTTGTTTTCAGTTGGAAAAACTGGAAACAAGAGAAACGTCTTATGTATGTCCGCATTGTAAAACTACTATGAATAATGGAAGATGGGAGAGTATTTGTCAAAACTGTGGCTTCAAATTGCCACGTAGGATACTGAATGTTTCTTTGGATGAGGAAATGATTCAATCATTATTAAGTGGGCAAAAAACAAAACTTCTTACTTTCAAAAAAAAGGACGGAAGCACTTTCCAAGCAAAGTTGCAAATGACGAAAGAAGGGATAGGATTTGATTTTTCGTCTGGTATATACTGTCCTTTCTGTGGAAAAGAAGTGAAATTGAATCAATACGGATGTTTTTGTGACTGTGGATTGAAACTGTTTCGTTCTCTCGCAGGAAAAACGCTAACTGATAAAGACTTTGAATTGCTGATGAAGAAAAGAAAAACTCCAATTAAAAAGAATTTTAAGAAGAAAGACGGGAATACCTTCGATGCTGGTTTACAGCTTACAGATGAGAAAACAATCCAGTTTTACTTTCAATAGCAACAATTGAGAAATTACGGTCATGAGTGGCCGTAATTTTTTGAGTTTATTTTCTCCATATTTTTGATGAAAAGCAAAAATAGGAGGAATTAAAAAATGAAAATTAAATACTACAATGGTATCGGTGAACATGTAGAGGTTGTAAATGACTTATACAGAGATGTAGCAACTTTACTTGCTGCAGAATCAATTGATCATCCTACAGAGGTAAAGGTCACCAATTGTTTAAACCCGGATGAACTGCTGAAATACCGTATTTCTGCACGTTCTGGTACACGTTTTATCGTGGAATTAGACAATACTATGCCAGACCGTTATTTGCCAGACCATGTAGAACCTGTATTCCTTACTTGCGTAGATCCGGATAAGAATGCATACAAGTTTTACAAATTAGAGAAAATTGGTTCTTGTGTTCGTGCAAGCTATGGACGTATGGGAGTACAAAAAGGAAAGCTTTTTGGTGAGCGAAATTTTGATTATCCACTTTCTATGTTCTGGATTAAATATTACGAGAAACTGTCCAAGGGATATGTAGACCGTACTGATTTGTATTTAGCAGATGAAAGTGAAGATAGCAAATCTCAAAATGTAAAAGTACCTGTAAAAACTGTAACTGATGTGAATGTGATGTTATTCAACAAGCTGAAGTCATTTGCAGTGAATGCAGTAAAAAAAGCAGAAGTAAGAGTTCCAGTTACAACCGCTATCCTGAAGAAATCAGATGAAATTCTAAATGCAATGCGTAATGCCACAGATGTTACCGAATTCAATAAGAATCTTCTTGAACTGATTTCTATCCTTCAAAGGCCAGTCGAAACTGGAAATGGCTCTGGAGTCCGTAAACTAATGGCAAATAGTTCAGCTGATTTTGCACGTATCATTGAACGAGAAGACGACCTGATTCGTGCAATGGAAGGTAGTTATTACGGAAGAAGTCAAAAGACTGCTACCAATGGTTCTTTTGCAGATTATAATATTGAGGTATATGAAGCAACAGAGAAGCAGAAGAAAGAAGTGCTGGCAAAATTAAACGATTCCTTAAGGGGAAAAGTTGCCAACATTTATCGTGTCATTCCGGTAGAACAGAAAAAACGATTTGATGCATATCTTAAGAAGAACAATATCAAAAAGGTGAAACAGTTTTGGCATGGTTCCAGAAACCAGAACTGGACATCCATTATTGTAAATTCCTTAAAACTGAATCCGAATGCTATCATTACTGGTAAGATGTTTGGACATGGCATATATTTCGCTCCGTCCGCTATGAAAAGCTGGAATTATACAAGCTATCAAGGGACTTCCTGGGCACATGGAAGTTCTGACTGTGCATTTATGGGACTTTATGCAACAGCATATGGAACACCAAAAGATGTGGATGTATGGAGTGCAGCTGCAGATTATAAAAAAATGGTATCTGATGCTAAAGCAAACTGCCTGCATGCGCACAAAGGAGCTTCTTTGATGAATGATGAGATTATCTTTTATGATGAAGACGCGATTTTATTAAATTACATTGTAGAATTTAAGTAATGAAAAAGAGAGGCTTGACCTCTCTTTTTATATGGCAGGTACTAAATTATCTAACAATTGCTGCTGCATAATATCGCAGGCAGAATCTTGAATCGAAATGGGCTTTACAACAGAAGAGTAAGGGTTGTAATTTCGATACTGCTTGCGAAGTTCATTATCTTGGTTTAAGCGGCAGATTACTCGGTTTATGGTAGCCTTTACCTCGCGGATAGGAATTCCTGTGCATTCAGCAATTTTATCAAAAGGCATTTCTTTCCTCCCGTGTTCATTGATTCTTAAACTCAGAAGTCTTAATTCCTCTTCATTTGTATTTCTCCTAATAGCATTATATAAAGCTTCTTCTCGTTCTCTTTTTTCAATCAGCTCTTCTGGAGTCAGTTCCTTAGAACACAGACTATATGCTTCTTCTACATTTGCTAATTTCGCATTAGCTGAAAACTGAATTGTGGATTTTATGACCTTCTGTGTCAATCCTGTTTTTGTAGATAGCATGTCTAATGTGTAATTAATCCCTCTCTGGTTATATTCTGTTATCGCAGCGCTGATTTTCCTGGCATTATTAGAATCATATTGTGTCATATGCACTTTATTATTACGTAAATAGCAGGAGATTTTTTCCCGGAAATAACGAACAAAATAAGTGGTCGGTGTAGTTCGAAGCGGATTGTAATATGGTAGCTTTTCTAAGAAAATCATCACCATATCCTGTTCAATATCCAAACGCTCATCAGGGGTTGTGTAATCTCCTACCATACGGTTCATTTCCTTTTTAGCAAATAATTTAATCTTTTCCCAAAGAAAAAGTTGAATCTGTTGAATTTCCATAAGATTTGCTTCGGGATCCTCTTGCAAGGCTTTTATTTTTTTCATGCCTATAAAAAAAATCTGCTGTTCTTTTGTTAAATTCAATTTTTTCTCCATTGGTCCTTGCGTGGAAGCTTCTGTATATACAAAACTCCCGTCTCCTTTCTTTTTCTAGTTCTTAAACTTATTATACCACTTCTTTTCAAAAATGCAAACATATGTTCGTGCTTTGATAGATTAATTTGGAGAAAATGAATATTCCATATTATATATGCAATGTATGCATGATTGTATTTTCCATATATTGCAAATTATTAAGAAAGGAGATATCGGAATTCTATCTTCCGTAAATTACTATGAAACATAAAATGATTGCGCTTCTTTGCTCGTTATCGATTTTGCTTTCAACTGTTCCTGTTTACGCAGATGACCCATTTAAAGGATGGAACGAGGAAAACCAGGAAAACGTATGGGCAGTAATGGAAACAACAGACTGGACGAAAATGCAGGATTTTCTTACATTAAAAAAGATTAATAGTACCGTAACAGCAGAAGTAAGCGAAACTGTACGTAACTATGAAGCAGAAATAAGACGTGTTATTAATTCATCAGATATCGAAATCAGTGACGGATTAGTGGAGTTAATGCTTGCTTTATTACAGGTAATGGGTGGAGATAATCCACCAAAAGATGATCCGTATAATGTAAAAATATGGATTGATCCATCTGCTAAAAACCTCAATGCAGAAAAATCAATAGAAAAAGTGTTATTTAAATTGGACGCTGCGCGGAAAGTTCATCCAGAACCTGATCAAGTATCCTATTTCGTTAATTCTGAAGAACTATGTTCTGTCATTCAAGGCATTGTTCTTACTACACGTTATACGCAAGAAAATGCAAAATATTCCTTGGAATCTGCAACAGCATTTTATAATGCACATAAGGATGAATTTGATAAGATCGGTCTTGTTCCTAGTTTAACATTCGCGAGTGATGTTTCCGCTATTTTCAAAACAACAAATGTATCAGGCTCAGGAGGAGGAGCCTCTGCTGTTATAGATGTAGGACAGGGAATTATTATTAATGCTGTTGGTACAAAAGAAGGAATTGAAGTTTTAAAATACGCAGCACAATTTATAGGAAATCCATATGTGTATGGAGGGAATAGTTTAACAAATGGAATTGATTGTTCTGGATTTACACAACAGGTCTTTGCACATTTTGGTTATAATTTGCCACGTGTAAGTGATGCTCAAGCAACTTCAGGAGTCGGTATTTCTTATGAAGAAGCAAGAGCTGGTGACATTATTGTATATCCTGGACATGTAGCAATTCTTACAGGGGAGGGGGGAATCATACATGCGTCAAATTCAAAACCTTATCCCAAAGGCGGTATTAAATATACGGCAAATGCACTGTACACGAATTACATCGCTGTCCGGCGGATTTTACAATAGGAAGTTCCTGCTTTTTAAGCAGGACTTCTCTCTCTCAATCAACGAACATGCTCCATTTCTCTATCTTTGTCCTGAAACAAAGATTCTATCTCCATAGCTTTAGCAGGATTTTGTAATCTTAACTGATTTATTCTATGTTCTATTTTTTCATATTTTTCTGCTTTTTCAACTACCTCTTTTATAGGCTGTCCCGCGTGTTTTTCCAGGCGATTTACCCATTCTTTTAATGTCTGTTCTTTTTCCTTTGCTGCATCTAATGCTTTTATAACAGATTGACTTTCTTTTTGAACCGCATATTTTGCTGCCTCCAATTCCCCGGAAATTGCTTTTCGCTGTTCCGTTCGTTCTATAGCCATTCGGCGCTTGTGTTCTGCGTATTCTTTATCCCGTTTACGTTTGGCGGCTGCATTCATGGTTTCCAATTCTTCCTGGCATCTTGTACGAAATTCTTCTGCAGTTTCGAAAGGCATTACTTCTGGTATTTCCAAAGCCTGGTTCAAATCAGCATAATACTTCCGAATGTCCTTATGTTTGGCCTGTCCGCCTTCTAATCCCCGTTCCAAACCAAATTCTTTCATATCCGCTGCATAGGAATTCTGCATTTCCCGCATGACTTTATAGCCATCTGTATAGTATTTTGCACTGAGCCTTCCATTTGGTGCAATAGGAATAATGATAGCATGGCAGTGTACATTCCCTGGTTCATCTGCATGAAATACTACGCTTGCAATATTATTTTTTCCGTCACCAGCTTTATTGAATGTTTTTTGTAGCCATTCCACATTTTTCTTTTTCCATGCCTCAATATCAATATTATCTTCTCTGGAAAAAGTAGAAACTACCTCCATGGCATATACCTGGTCTCTGCGCATTTTGTGATCTTTGTAATAGTCTAGTTCCGTTATTCGGTCTTTAAAGAAATCTTTATATGTTTTTTGATTGCCGTACTCATCCTGTGGAAGGGCAATAAGTTCTTCATTCATATGTTCAAAATTCGGGTCGGCATTTTCCACAGCCACTTTTCTATAGTTATGCATGTATTTTGATGTTAAAGTTCCTAGTGATTTTATTTTTTCTGCTGTTACAAAACAGTAACCCATTGTTATCCACTCCTTTCACTGTAAATATGAAAAAATAAAAGAAATAAAATGTTGAAAACGTATAAAGTGTAATAAGTTATACACTTTAAAAAGGGCTGCTGACGAAAGTGGTTCTACTGGAAGACTTAGAAAGAGTATATTTGTTCAATAATACGTCTATTTACATGAGCCTTAAGGAATAAATTTGTCTTTCGATTCTTCTTAGAAAATAGATATTGTAGAGTATGTTTCAGTCTGTTCTCATTACTTAAAGCAATAGATTTCCGTACACCATTTCTAGTCAACCATATTAGCGATTCAATTCCTTCATATCAACTTCCTCAATTATTCATGCCACAACATTTTACCAGTACTCATAACAGCGTTATTAATAGAAGGTTATGGCATTTAGTTACCATTAAATCTATAAAATATCTGTGTTGCTAGAGGAAAAAACAGTAGTATATCAACATTACAGATGAGAAATAGTTATACATCAAATATAGAAGATGAAGAAAATATGTGTGCATCTGGTATAGATGATGAATATAGCGCATAATGCTACCTACTTAGTGAATCATAAAATAAATATCATCTATTTAAGGAGATGCTAGAAACAAAGTTAAATACATCCCGTTTATCTGATGAATATAGCGATAGATGGCACATTGTACATCATATTAAATAGATGATAAAAATACCTATTTCCAGCTATCAACATCATATTAATTTGATGTAAAAGCTTACAGAAAAGATGTACCTGCTGCCAGAATATCAAGATGCATCTGATTAAAGAAATGTATAGGAAAAAGCAGTAGGAATGAGATGGAAAAGAAATAGATACATCAAATATAGATGGTGCAGATAAAAAGAGAATATGAAGGGATGTAAAAAGGAAACCAAGCTGATAGGATGATACATCGAATTAAATGGATGTATATGGCAAAAAGTGTGATGTGATGATGCAGGAGAGCGTTACGAATCATTCTGCAAGAAAATCAGAACTGGTTACGAAAATTTGTTCGATTTCGTCAAGAAATATACGAAATATTATTGAGTATAGGTTCTGGAAATTTATGCAAAAACCCATGCCCAAAAACACACAGGTTTTTCTAATATAGTACACTAGGTCTGCTTAGAAAATAAGCAGGGAGAAGAAGAGGATAAAAATCCGTATCAGCAGAAATAATCTCCCATATTGTATATAGCTTCAGAAATGGACAAACCGTCACATTGAGACGCTAAACAATGACTCAGGCCCGACACAGATTCCCGGAATAGATTTCTGTGGCAGCGGGGAAGTACAGCAGTGTATTTCAACATGTTCCATTGATGCATGTTAAAGAATCAATGACCGAGAGCAGCAGGTTACTAGCTGCGTTCATGAAGAAGTTTGATATGGAAGAATTAATCTCCCATTTTATAAATGTCCCCGTCAGGTGAGAGACCCTGGCCGTTGTTTGAGATTAAGTTAAAAAAAGTAGAGAGTATATGTTGGGGACAAGGAGCCGGCCCTCCAGGTAACGAGGGTCGGTGCCCGTAGGGAGCTGTTTGGACATACAGCGAACAGATGGCGTATGCAGGAGGCCTCCATGCCGTATTTACTGCGACAAGAGCGAGAAATCTGTGAAAAAATATGCAAGTAAAAAAGTCCAACAAACAAGCATTCCTCTTGCAATGTCACAAAAAATAGGAATGTTTCATAAAGCACTCAAAGCGGTAGGTGAACCCGAATAGTTATGCTTTGAGTGAGAACTGGCCCAGAGTTGAGAGGAAGGAGAATTCTGTAGTGGTCTGGATCGCCGCAAGGTAGCGGGATGGTAGACAGCAGATGGGACAGGATAAACGCTCAGAATCTATCTCTTTAAAACAACCTTTGCCATGTCAGACGTTCATTCACCCGTTCATACGCATGGGAGGAATCTGCGTTAAAGGCTGCGCGGAAATCGCCTGAGTTTCTGGCGTGTGATGCTACGGTCTTTCTTGCTTTTCGATCCCTTTGATTCAAAACAGTCGGATGTAAGCCGAGCGGGGCACGAGTAATAAGCGCACGCCAAAATAAGAAAATCTCGATGGTCGCTGCGTATGCGAAGGGCATGCGTGGTGATACAGAAAGACCCGTCCTGGAATGGGACTGTCAGCGAATTCGTGGTAGAATAGGATGTTTTACGCCAGACCTTGATCCTTGGGAATACTTTCCCAGAAGCTGCCGGTCGTTTGTGGTGCAGCTGCTGGGATGCAGTCTGCGCTGCAAACGGGGGGAGGTAGGGAGGCGGCTCACAGTGCGTCCCCTGCCATCTCCATTTCTTAGTTGCCTCCGAAAGGTGCCGAATGAAAGCAGAGATTACCGACTCCAGAAAGGTACACACCTGTAAAACGAAAAACAACCGCAAAAGCGCAAGGCACCGACCAAACAGGCAGGAACAGCCTCCGGGAAGATAAAAGACGCACACCAGGAGCATCCAGAAAAACCAGAGGCCGCCGGGGTGGGTGGGCAAATAAAAAAGAAGAAAAAGAAAGAATAAATAAGATAAGAAAGAATAAGAGCAAGAATAAGAAATACATAGAATAATAATATAATGGAAAATACAGAGTATAGGATATACAGGAGAAACTGTTAATCATTTGGAATAATTCCTGGATATAAAAACGTAACCGGTTACGTTTTTGAAATACCTTCAAATTTCTTTTTTGTAAAATCATCATATTTGTTTCATAAAAGGAATAAGAGGAGGAAATATCATATGTACACACTGGAATATACAACAAATAAAGGAATCATGAATCTGTTTGGACCTAGAACTGGTCGCTCTCTGTTTTCTGACAGGAACGTTGAAATCAAATGTAGATTTCAATTACAGGTTCGTGATAATAGGTTTATCTTTGATAATGGCTCTGGAAAGATTTTGTATCACACCGACACATATCCAGCAGAGCCAGGAAGGTTTAACGCTTTTGACAGAGCGAAGCACCTATGTATTTTCAGTAGCAGCATAAGTACAGGCAGGAGGTTTATTCTCCTGCCTGCTTTCTTTGTACAGTCACAAATATTCTATCGTTATTTTCTACAGTGTCTATAACATTGTAATTTCCAAAATCAGAAATTTTAACATCTATTCGTTTTCCTTCTTCTGTAAGAAGCCGAAATGGTTTGAAATGTTTGAAAAATTGACTGTTGTGCCATTCCTTCAGTGTTTGCATATTTTGTCCCTCACTTCTATAACTCGTCTTTTAATGACTGAAAACCAAATCGTTCCACAATTTTTAAAAATCCCTCTCTGTTCGGAATGCATTTAAAATCCGAAAGTACTGCTGCAATTGGGATATCCCGCCGGATAGTTGCAAGTTGTTTCGAAAGTAGTGCAGATTTTTTTGCACCAGGTGCGGTCAGTTTCTTGTAGCTTCCTTTCCGAAGTCCAAGTGATTCTTTCCAAAAGTCCTCAATACTTGTGCCTTCTTCTTCCAGCGCTTCATATAAACCTTCAACTGTCTGATATTCATTTAAAAGAGGGACTGCAGACTTATCAGAAATCCCTTTTACTCCTGGGATATTATCGGAGCTGTCACCGGCTAGTGCTTTCCAATCAACTACCATGTTTCCAGAGGAAAGTCCATATTCTCCTTCAATGTAAGCCTCTGTGAATTCAAATACCTTGTCCGGAAGATTTGTTCGTTCTTTGTCCACCTGATATGCGGCAAATAGCTTGTCTGCTTTCTCCTGAGATACCTGTA
>ERZ791901.870-NODE-870-length-16908-cov-5.691212_pt1 | contig 16908 bp, 29 predicted proteins | sample MGYA00510150_ERZ791901 | MGnify/ENA primary metagenome ERZ791901 (study PRJEB30046, sample SAMN00792058) | human gut metagenome | study: EMG produced TPA metagenomics assembly of the A metagenome-wide association study of gut microbiota in type 2...
AATTTGGCAGAGAAATTTCTTCTTGTTCGAGACATAATAATAATCCTTCTTTCTGTAGTGTTTACAGTATATCAGATTCATTAAGAAATGTCTCTTGAAGTGTCTTAAATTACGATACCATTATACAAAATTTTAAGATAATGCACTATCAACACACTCTTAAGTTTGCTTCTAAGTCTTATTTCCATAACTTTAGGGTTAACCATACGCAAGACCAATCACTCTCGGACAATACTCATGATTTTCGGTAAAAAACGTAAAAGAAATAAGAACAATTAACAAAATGTATAATAACAATCAATAGCGACTAATGATTTTCATGTAAAAGGACACCAAACTATACGGTGTCCTTTTCAAATTCTTACGTCATATCAAGGCTCATTCAATCGTGGTAAATTCGTGGTAAAATGAGTGCTTTCCTATATTTCAAAATGCTTGAAAGTATAGTGTTTATGCGGATAATCAAAAATCAGATATAAAATTTAAATATAAATTTTTTTACTTTTTTAGCCTTAGAACCATCCTTATCTGTTTCAACTAAAATAAGATCAATGGTTCCAGGTAACAGATCCATATTATCATTAAGATGCACCAATATATCTTCTGGATTTGGTAAATCTAAACGTTTAGCAATTGTTTGTTGTGTTTCAAATAATCGCATTACTGTTTTTTGATTTGTTCCTTCAGAATAATTGCTCAGGTATTCATCTTCTAAATTAAACTCATTAACTAAACTTTGCGTTGTATTGAACTGCGGATCTAAATCTATAAATAAAACTTTTTTATTGCAATAATTTGCAAGATATTCTCCAATTCCAATACATAATGTTGTTTTTCCAACTCCACCTTTCATATTAATAAAGGACACAACTTTACCGCTCATATTTTTGTTCCCCTCCAACATGCATTTTTTTATATTATATTACAAAACGTCCCATATTTCTACAGGACGTTTTAAAAATGTATGCAGTTTGGAGTTCTCCGTATGAGAAATCAGAACATCAGGATTCGAATCTGCAGCTCCATAGCTCACGCTCACTCCCTCTCGGTGAGATGTTCTGGTGTAATCTGCCAGGTGGGTTCTGGCAGATATTCACGGGGAGAAGAACTCTGAATAATCTTTTCCATCTGAGTTCATTGTAATAATATCACACATATGTTGTGTACTTCTATGTACTCTTTTATATTTTAAAATTCATCAACGCTCTTCCATGGATTTTATGTACCCACTTCCAACTGTAATTCATTTTTACAGCGACTTCTTCCCATTTCATTCCAAGTATGTATCTCAGTCTCAACACTTCCTGCTCATCCTCATTCTCCATCTGGCTGATCTGTCTTTCGATCTTCTGGTAGCATCTGACCTTTTCCAGACGTTCCTCTTTCAGAAGGTCTATCTGTTCATCCAGAATGGCTACATAATCCGACAGATCTGAATGACTGCTGCCATGTGGCATTCCATCATTGACCACCGACGGAAACATTTTGTCCAGTCTCAACCGTTGGATTTCATCCAGAATGTCCTGTTCCCTCTTTATTGCCCGCCGGTAAGACTTTAAATATTCTTTCTTCTTCTCGTTTTCTTCCTGAATTGCTGTCGTCTCCATCGGTATCGCTCCCCTTTCCTTCTTTTCATGCTTTTAGCCAGGAACTGTTATCAGCTCCTGGCCTATTTTTATCGATGATTGCACCGGTGCAATTTACTTCATAGTCAGCAACAATGGTCTTCTCTCCTCTGCCAAAACAAATATTCTCTCTAAAAATGTCTTTGTTTTCTTCTGTCTTTCATGAGAAAGCATCATTAATTTAATCTGCAAATAATCATCTGGCGTACTTTCAGAAAGTTCCAAAACAAACTTAGCTGCTAAATCAAGTAATTTCTCATCCATGTCTGTTGGCCCTCCTATCCAAGAAATTTATTAATAAAATACTGCTGTCCTTTACCAGTAACCTTAGTTGTTTTATTGATTCTTACAGATCCATCCGGATTATTTACCGTACTCTCTTTAATTTCAAATAGCCCAAGCTCCATTGCTTTCTGTGTCGGACCGTTCCAGTCAGCTCCTTTACGTTTAATCAGATAACCTTTTTCTCTCATCCACTCAAACAATCGTTTCTGTCCAATGTCTGCGCCGTTCTGTTTCAGCATCTTAGCTAAATCTCCAATCAAAATAGAAGTATGACTGGTTGATACGGCATCTGCAAAAATCTCTTTTGGACGCATACGCTTCACATCTTCCATAAGTACTGTATTATTGTTTTTTAACTTTTCAATTTCTTTATCAGCCATTCTCAGTGCTCTTGCAAAAACCTGCTCTGGAGTATTCCATGCTTTTTCCAAATCTAAGAAATACTGGCGATACTGTTTGCCTTTCTCTGAACGTTGAATCATACAGATCTGTTTTGCCATGTCTACGGAAATCTCATAATCAACCATATTCTGTCCACCATGATTTTCGCTTCCCATATTTGGGTAGCAAGTTTTATAATCTATATTTTCTGTAAATCCATATTCGGCCATTCGAGGAAACCAAGTTGCAAACTTTGTTCCAATTTCCAAGCCTGTGTATAAATCTCTTGCTGATACTGTTGGTGTCTCTGTCTCATAGTTAATTTTGATTAATTCGTTCATTTATTTTATTCTCCTTTTTTCTCTTGATTTTTTATTTGGAGTACCTTATACTTATTTTCACAAGGTACTCCTTGTGTTTAAGACAATCCTCTGTGCTGGCTAGGCTGTTGCGGATTGTCTTTTTTTACTTCTTTCCAAACGTTTTCCCTGCATTACTCCATACTGAAATGCTTTGTACATGGAACAATAATAATCTTCTGTACTATTTGTAATCTCTTTCATCATGGAAATACTCAAATTATTAACTGCTTCTGTTATTGGCTGATGTTCCAACATAAACATATCCTTAATGTTTTTTCGATGATTAATAGCAGCATCCAAAATTCTCAATTCTTCTTTCATAGCCATTTTTTCGCTACTATCAATCTTTGTCCTGATTTCTTTTCTTTCCTGCTCATCACATTTTAAATACATTTCGGCAAACTCACGATATGTATCATAGTTTTTATTGTCTCTGTTAAGAACTATGGTGTCTGTCTTTGGCAGATAAAACAAGGTTAATGTTGATATGCTGCTTCCGTCATCCCATTGTTTTAACATCTCACTCACCACATCCATTGTCAGATCTCCAATACTGCAAGATTTCAGTTTCAGTTCTTCGTTGATTACTTTGTACATGTTTAATACCTCCAATTGATTTTATATACGCATTGTACACTTTAAAGTTTCTTTTGTCAATATTTATTTTACACTTTTATATTTCTTTTAAAACTTTTTAATTGCGTTGTAAACTATATAGTGTTATAATATTGCATATAAAGAAGGAGGTGTATTATATGCCATTATCATTTGGGGAAAAAGTAAAGGTGTTATTAAAGCGCCGCAATATGACCGTAACTGAATTAGCCGCTCTGCTTGGCACTAGCCGTCAAAACCTAACTAATAAACTTTCTCGAGATAATTTCCAAGAAAAAGAAATGTTGGAAATCTCCCAGAAACTCAATTGTACCTATAAAGGCGCAATTATAATGAATGACACAGGGGAGGAACTTTAATGACAGGTGCCAAAATCATCAAGCAATTATTAGCCGAAAGAAATGTTAATGTTAACGAATTGGCAAAAGCTTTAGGCATAAAACCACAATCTATGAGTAATAAATTATACCGTGATAATTTCTCTTTTGAAGAAATGTGTATCATATGTGATATTCTAAATGCTGATTTAAAAGCTATAACTCGTGATTCTCAAAAAGAATTCTACGAAATACAGGACACTAATTAATATGAAACTCTCTTTAACGCAAACGCGATTGTTTTCTATCTACTCTGGCATAATTAAAGATGTTTCCTTTTAATCCTCTTGGGAATTCTATTGTATAATTTGTCATAATTCATCCTTTTTTCCTAAAAAAGCATAAAAAATACCAACCACCGAATACCGATGGTTGGTAAAAAAACTATACCAGTTTAATGTATTTATTTCTCATTCCACAACTAATGCAAGTACAAACGACTTCTATTTTTATTTTATCGTCTTCTTTTCCAATTGCAGTTATGTCAGCTCTTACATCAGGTTTCATATAAGTAATAACTTGTCCCTTTCTAGGACTTGGTATGTATTCCCAGTTTAGAATAGCACCACATGCAAAACATTCATCATTTCCTTTAACTTCTTTCATTGGCTTTTCCTCCCGTGCATTTGATAAGGAAATTATACCATAACCAACCATCAATATTCAATTATCAAGGTACTACTATTTGTTCCTTTTTTGTTGCTTCCACTCTTCCGTAGTTAATTCGTTTTCCATTTTTTCAAGAAGCCCGGTATACCCTTGCCCCGGCCGGAGGCTGGCTCCTTTCTTTTTTTATTATTTATCTCTTATAATCTGATCTGTCACGCTCCATATCTCTCAATCAGCTCTCTGTATTCCTTATCAACGCTAATTTGATGTTTATTTTCCAGCTCGTCTACAAGCTTCGCCATTGATGTCTCTCCCGAATTGATCTTGTCGATATATTCATTTGCTTTCTTGATAGCAGCCATGTACCGTCTCCATCCCCATCCGTGCAATTCGTGCATGGAATAAAATAATGTAATAAGATTTACGGCATCAGACCAGTTCTTCCCATCGTCAAAACCATCGTTGTAGGCTTTTTCTTCCATTTCTTTCAACTGGATCTTGCAGTTCTGCATGGCTCGTCCAAATGCCTGTGCTGATTGATTAGACTGCATCAGAGGCGTTCTCTGCTTCTTTGGTCTGGTTTTTAATTTATTGCTCATATCTTCTCCTTACCCGATGATCCCTGCTAGGAATTCTCTCTGCTCTCCCATGGCCTTTTTCTTCCGGATGCTCTCCTCTGGCATTTGTAACTCCACGCTGGTCTTTACGATCCGGTCTCTGGTCCTTGCATCCACGTTCAGCCCGTCTGTGCTCATGTTCGACGTATAGATCGTGATATTGCCATCCTCCATGCGCTTATTGATCAGGCGGAATAGTTCCTGCCTCTGCCAGTCCTTGTCAGCCTGTGCGCCGATATCATCCAATACCAGTAATCTGCATTCCCGGTAGACTTCACTGGGATCCGCTTCGCCCCTGTCCCTCTTGTAGCTGTCTCCGACTGTGTTTATGTAGTCCACAGCTGTGATAAACCTCATCTGCAGGTCATATTTCATCATCAGGGACTTTGCCAGGCAGCAGGCAAGGAACGTTTTCCCACTTCCCGGTGTTTTACTCCAGAGGTATAAGCCTTTCCCGGCTTTATTCCACCTGTCAAAATTTTTCAGGATATCCGTGCACAGGGTTTTTAGTTTGCTCATGTCAATCCTGTATGCAGCGAAATCAAATTTCATGAAGTCTGCATCATGATACTCCGCTGGAACTCCTGTGTTATCCTCGCTCCGTCTTGCACCTGTGCATCTTGTACAGCGTCTTGCAAACATTGCCTCTTCCGGTTCCCCGTAAGTTAGGACTGTTGCTGTGTACAGTTCCCAGCCGGTGCCATGGCATACCGGGCAGTCACCATAACCGGACGGAGTTTGTTGGTTCTGGGTCATTTGCCACACCTTCTTTCACATCGTAATTTCCATCAAGGACTTTCGCCATGTTGGAATCGCAGATCAGCCAGTCAAAAGTAGCTGACCAGTTGCGCTTGTTTGCGCCTTTCAGGAAGTCAGAAGCCTCTGCCTTTTCAAACAGTGTCTGGAAGTCATCAAGAGTATACCCTGTCTTCAGCCTTGCGCTGATAGCCTTCTTCCTTGCATCAGACATCTTTACCAGGCGGGGATACGACCCACAAACGGAATTGTATAATTCACGAATCGTGGCATAGATGCTGCTTTCCGGAGTTCTACTCTCATAATCTCCTTTAGGAGATTTATTATATTCTTCCTTTCTTTCCTTCTTCCCTTCTTCTATTGTTGTCACTTGATTGTCACTTGATTGTCGATTGACTGTCACTTGATTGTCACTTGACTGATACTTATCATAGTTTTTTATTGTAATTACGCTGAATTTAGCGTGTCGGTTGCTTGTCACTTCTCCTGTATTTTCCAAATGTTTTAGTGCTGTTCTTACATTCCTGATTGTAAGACCTGTTTCTACTGCAAGATTTTGTAAAGAAGTTACAAACGATCCTCTTGGTATTTCTATTCCCTGAAACCTTCCTGGCTTCCAGTTTGCCTTTAACAGGATGTGTAAGAACAGCACCTTGGTATTTACATCCGTATACCATTCCCATTCAAGAATCTTCCTGCTGATCTTCACGTAATCCATAACCAGCCTCCCATTCCCTGTATATCTTCATCCACTCGTCCAGAGACATTGTCACGAGCCATTCGCAATGATTCTTTCTGTGGAACACCGCAGGCAGATCATCCGGCTTTCTGTCTCTTTTAGCCTGATCTATGGCATCATATATGTTAAGTCTCTCTCTTCTCTTGACTTCGATATGTATTCCGGGAAGTCCGACCACATCTGCATCACCATTAGCTCCGCTGTACTGCTGGCCTCTTCTGGCTTTATATCCATATCCTCGAAGGATACCGGCTACTTCTCTTTCGCCGGTAGCTCCTTTATTTCTGCTGTTCATATTTCTCCTTTCCCCTCCCTACGATCTGACAGGCTCACGCAGGGAGGAAGAAATCTATGTGAATTTTAGTAGCACCCTTATTTGTGGTATACAAGCATCTCTCTGTTCCATTCTGGATAAAGACGCTTCATGTATTCTTCTATATATCTGATCATATCTGGTCTAAGACCCTTAGAACCATTGTCAAGGAGCTGATGATGGTACCTGCATCTTGTAACACCATTCTGTTCAATGCCGAGACCTCCTTGAGAACGGTTCACGATGTGCATAATGTCAAGCTGCTTATATTGAAAATCAGCACTGGCATTCATGTAGAATCCAATCTGGCAAAAGATGCAGCCATGATCTCTCTCTATGATCTTGCGCTTAACATCTGGTTTAAATTGCAATGCTCTGGTTCTCCTGTTCATATCTCTTTTCTCCTATCCCATACTGTTCGTATAGCTTCTTTTTCTCAAATGGTGTCATGATCTCACTGTCTGGGATTTCTGAATCCCTACAGTCCTGAATCAGTCCGCTGATCAGGCGTGCCATTTCCTCTGTATTGTAGGTACTGGAACCTCTAAGAAGCAGGTAAGTCATCTTAACCTCTCCATTCTTATCCGGGATCTTTTTATGAAGTGGCATGAGATGGTATTCTTCTTTATTCAGAACATCCCTTTCTACTTCTTCTGTATCAGGAAGATAAACAGCGATCACATTATTTCCATCCACACGTTCTATCTGTCCGTAACGGCGAAGCATACGGTTATGGGCTTCGCTGTTGCTCCACCCATGTACCTTTGCCAGTTTTGTCAGAAGGCACCAGTAATAAGCATTTGCATCAAGGGAACGCTTTTCCCTGTGCTGTTTCAGCTTCACATCTATCTCCTTTCCTGAGAACGTCTGCAGGGCTTCTGAGATATCCTGATCGGTGGATATGGTAATGCTCCAGTTCCTTGTCACCATATCTCTGAACATGGATGAAATTTTGCCTTTAAACTCCATCAGTCATCACCATACTTTTCCTTTAAGGCATTCAACATATTTCCTGCATCAGTTTCTGTAAGAGTTTTCCAGCTCTTTCCATTGGAGCTGATCCAGTATTCCAGGTTAATGTTGTGTTTCTGTCCTATGCTCTTGATTGTCTTAACCTGTGCAGCTGTAGCAAGTGGTTCATCACCCGGTATCTCATTACTGAACGGCTTATGTTCCTCTTTCAGCCAGAGATTGAATCCCAGTCCTGTATGTATGGCCACGCACTTCACAAAGGAACGACACATACTGTTCCACACTCTCTGCTGACTCATGGAATTATCCTTTACAGGGTTTGTTCCATTCATTACCGGAGACTGCATGACATATTCTTTGTCATCGATCACAACCTTGATTCTGGTCTCATAAGCCCGGTTCATTACGCCATTCTTGTCCGTAAATGTAACGTCTGAATAGTAAAGGCTTCCCCCAGTACGTTCATTCGGGATTGGAACGAAATATACAGTCTCAGCTCCATTCTCATGCAGAAGGTCAATACATTTTGCCCAGTTCAGATACAACATACCTTCTCGCTTCTCACAATACGGAAGCACATCGACTTTTCTCATCTCATTAAAATTCTTCAACATATTCACACCACCTTGAAAAAGCAATACAGGTTATCTGATGCATCTCCGAACTTCTCTCCGTCGATATCTTCGGCTTTGTGGTATTCCACATGGTCAAGGGACATATCACAGTTCTCATAATCCAGAATGTGATCACCTCTGGACTGAAGCTCTCTGAGAAGTTCATTGATACATCCTGCTATCTCCAGACTGGGAAGAAGTTTTATTATGGCTGTCTGATTATTCATCGCATTTCCCTCCTGCTTTCTGGAGAAGACGAATCAGATGGCATTTCGCCGCTCTGTAATTGTTCTCAGAATTCTTTGCCAGTTCCAGCCATTCTTCGGGATCGTAATCATTGATTGCATAAACACCGTCAAAATGTCTGGAGCCCTTATGATCCTCATTAATAATCCATACCATCAGGCTGTCTCCTGTACTTGACAGTTCACAGCTGATTAATGCCTGTGTTTCTCTTATAGCTCTGAGTGAGAGTTCAAAAAGTTCTCTGGCTTTTGTTTCAAAGGTTGACTTTTTCTCTACTTCAACTGTATAATCAAGTCGAATGTTATTTTTGTTTGGGTTCACTGGGTTGGCGTTCGGTGAACCCATTTTTATTTCTATCATATTTCTTCCTCCTGAACTCTTCTAAGCTGATCTACCGCCCAGTATGCGGATATCCCAAAGAGGATGTTAAACCAGACTGGGATGTCCACATATTTCCCTGCAAGGATGCAGAGGGCTATGATTATGTACTGTTTCATTTATTTCTCCTCTCGGATCATCTTCATAAATTCTTCATCGGGTAACTGTGCTTCTTTGTAAAGGATTCTCAGCTCCCGGAGGGTAAAGAACTCCGGGGCTTTGAGTCTGTTACAATCTGTCGCATCACTGTATCCCATTAATTTACAGATTTGGGATTTACTTTTCCCAGCTCTGAAAAAATGATAAAATCTCTTTGCCGCTTCATTGAGCGGAGCATCACGGTTTAATTTTACTTTTGGCATTGTTTGCCTCACCTTCTTTCTGGGAATCTAAATTATTGACTTTTTTCTTCCTTTCTCCTATTCTTGTATTACAGGGTAGTGACATACCTGAGTAATATAGAAAGGAGTTTTTATGGATAAGAAACATTACGAACATCTTAATTGCATTCCTGATATGCCAGATTTTTCTTCTCTTGACTTTTCAAAAGGATTATCAGATATTCCCGAACATTCAGAAGCTTATAAAAAATATGTGCTTCCTGTTCTTGAGCGTGAAAAGCAACAGAAAAAGCAAAAGCGTACCGAATGGCTTTGGTCCAAAGGTATATTGATACTTAACACTATTCTGGCAGGAATTGCTGCAATCAGTTCATTATTAGCACTGCTAAAACCATAATTTCTGCACACAGATTTAAAATTAGCAGTATCAGCAGGTATGGCATTACTTTTACGAAAACTTTTGATTGTTCCTTCAAATAAGCAGCCATTCCTGCTGTATAAGCAATAAGTTCGTTTCTTTCGCTTTCTGTCATGTTCTTGTAGTCTACGTTGATTTCCTTTCGCCTCTCTTTCTAGGTATCTAAATTATTGACTTTTTTCTTCCTTTCTCCTATTCTTGTATTACAGGGTAGTGACGTACCTGAGTAATATAGAAAGGAAATGTTTATGAAATTAGATATTGAATGTGTACGAGATGTTTTACTTGAGCTTGAGACTTTTCCTATAGGCGTTTATCTGGTAGGATCTCTCAAAAATTCTATAGCCAACCACGGTAGAGAAAATGTAGAATACACTCTTGTAAAACTATCCGAAGCTAATTATGTAAATGTTCAATATTGTCGTATGACTAATGGAAGTTTTCTCTTCGACAGCATTCTTGATATTACTTTTCAGGGTCATGAATTTCTGGAAAAAATTAGATCTGATACAGTTTGGAATGGCAAAGTAAAACCAGCGCTTTCAAGTATTGGATCTATGTCCTTTGATGTAATATCTAATGTAACAAGCAGTGTTGTTTCAGCTCTTGTTTTAGGTAAATTAGGTTTATAACTTAAAAATCTTCTTTACCACAAAGCGGGTACATTCATATCCTTCTTGTTCATCTGGGAGTTTGTACCCGTTTTTCTCGATATAATATATAAGAGCTGCGCAAGAAACATATCGTGTCAGCCACCCTATAGCGCATATTGTGGTTGTTGCAATAAAAAATGCTGTTACTATTGTTCTCACCTCTTTCTGGGTATCTAAATTATTGACTTTTTTCTTCCTTTCTCCTATTCTTGTATTATGGGGTAGTGATGTACCCAATATATAAGAAAGAAGGTAGTAATTATGTCTGGTAAAAATTCTCCTCTTGTTGATTTGCCTGAACTCCCAGATTCTATTGATAATGCTGTCAAAAACCTTATTGATAAGCCAACACAAGGAATAGGACAGACATTATCCGATGTATGGTATCTGGTTTTTGGTGGAATCTCACAAACAGCAGATAAGCGTCGTATGAAATATGCCCATGACTTGGAACTTTATAAGCAGGAATTGTCTCAAGCAATTTCATCCATCCCTGAAGAAAGCCTCATTGAACCAAATATTCAAATAACGGCACAGGCACTTGAAAATTCAAAATACTGTATTGAGTCAGAAGAACTTCGTAAGCTGTTTGTGAATTTAATTTCCAAATCTGCGGATAGTCATTACGCTTCAAATGCTCACCCATCCTTTGCAGAAATTATCAAGCAAATGAGTCCCTTAGATGCTAAAATTTTAAAAAGTTTCCATCCCGAACAGCACTTTCCATTGGTCGATTATGTTTTAAAAGATTATTCTAATAATAGTTTCAAAACCCTTATTTCAAATGTTTATATTCCTCCATTTTCAGGAGTTGACCTTGAGCAAGTCTGTACTTCTATTTCGTCGCTTAAACGATTAGGCATAATAGAAATAGTGACCGATATCTTCCTTGCAGACGCCTCTCTTTATGAACCTTTCAAGGAAACTAGTGATTATCAGGCTCTTTCTGTATATGCGGCATCTTTTAGAGATTCAAAAAAATTGGAAACCAAAAACTATTTAGGTTATCTCACTCCTCTGGGGGAAAATTTCTATGAAGTTTGTGTAAAATAGCCAATGTCTTTTCATTGCTTTTAGCTGTCATTTCACACATTTCCTTTACATAGCCATCTACTTTCTTAAAATAGTAGGTGGCTACTATTTTGGCAGTAATTGCTGATACAATTACAGATACCATAATTATCAGCACTTATTTTGTCCCTCCTTTCTGGGTATCTAAATTATTTAGTTGAGTTTTTCTCAACCTGATGAGTAAAAAAATAAGAGTGTATGTCAGAAAAAGGAATGTCAAGTGCTACTATTGCACTTTCCATTTCGTCCTGTCCCCAATCCACCACATTATTCAATTTATTGCTAACAGATACCTCTGAAAGCCCAATATTTCTTGAAAATTCAGCCTGTGTGCCGAATTTTTCTCTTATACGCCCACGCAATTTTCTGTAATCGTAAGGCATTTTATTTCACCTCCTCTGTTGAGATTATCTCAACTATCTGTATAATAACACTGCTCTATGCAGATGTCAATGAGATTTTTAAGTTTTTCTCAATTTTCATAAATAATCATTGATATTTTCTCAACTTTGATTTATAATCCTATTAAAGAAATCTTTAAGGAGGACTTGCTTTGAATAAGGTTGATATAAAAGAAAGAATAAAACAAGGTTTAGAAATCCGAGAAATCACTCAAACTCAATTGGCTACTAAAGCCAATATTGATAAGGGTCAGCTCAGCTCATATATATCAGGGAAATATAAACCCCGTCAGAATAATATAGATGCTCTTGCTAAAGCATTAAATGTCAATGAGGCATGGCTCATGGGCTTTGATGTTCCTATGGAAAGAGTTTCTGGAAAAACAGAATCCAAGCAGGAACCTTCCTATTCTTCTCAATGCAAAGAAATCATAGAGGTATGTGAACAGTTATCTGCTCACAACCAAAGAAAGGTCCTTACCTATTCCAAGAATCTCCTCTCCACCCAGCAGATGGAGGATGCACTGCTGCCAAACGCTGCACATGAGATGAATCCAACTGAGGAGCAAAAGAAACATGCGGATGATGTTATGAAAGATGATAAAGAATGGTTATAGGAGGAATTTGTGAGAATGGCTGATGATAAATATTTTCTAACATATAATCAGCAAATGCGAAAGTTACGAAATGATAAGAAAATAGTCTGTTCCGGTTCCAGCCATAAGCGAATTCTCATTCGTGCTGGATATTTCAATATCATAAATGGATATAAAAACCCTTTTGTTTGTGGTACTGATAGTAATGGAAATCATATTTATATTTCTAATACATCTGTTGATCAAATGTATTACTTGAAACAATTCGATGATGAACTGCGTTCTTTCTTACTTCGATACATAACTCAAGTCGAAGAAGAGGTTCGTACTCTCACTGGATACCGTTTTGATAAATGTAATGATGATGGGAAAATAGCTTGGTACGATACCAATGCCTATAATCCAAAACATTCACTGCAAAATAAAATGAATACTATTTCATCGGCTTACAGTGAACTAAGCAAAAGTCATCTTGATTATGTCAAGTTCTACATGGAAAATCATAAACAAATACCAACATGGATTATGTTAAAAGTTGTAAATTTTTCAACATTTATCTCTGTTCTTCAATATAGTAAAACAGATGTTACGCATTCAATTTGTCAGCTATATGGTATGTCAGATATAAACAACCTTCCAAATGTAAAACTATTAATTGGTAGTTTGCACTGGATGAGAAAAGTAAGGAATTCCTGCGCACATAATGAGCGTATTTACTGTTTATGCCGAGATCGAGATAAATTTCATAAAAATTCCGGACGTATCAAAGAGCAATATATTTGTAATTTACGTCCAGCATATACAAGAGATTCATGTCAAAGAATATTTGATCTTATTGTGTATTTTAAATATTATCTGCCTAATGCAGAATATAAAATATTTATTTCGAAATTATATAATATGCTGTCCGATCTTCAGCAGCATATCCAACCAAATGCTTTTGAGTACGTTCGTAGTAAAATGGGAATTCGAAATTTAAATGACCTATATATTCTTAGAGATATGCCCAAAGATGACATTGACTATAACAAATTCGATAAATAAAAATTTAGAATATTTTCTATATTTCACTTGAAATATTTTTCTTACTATGGTAGTATACTGATACAGAGATAACCGTATTGATTACGGTTGAAAAGCACTCATGCTACCAAGCATGGGTGCTTTTTACTTTTTATAAAAGGAGTGATCCGATTGACTTACGAAGAACTATTAACTCTATCCGATTCGGAAAACTTGATCGTTAAAGAAAAGGAGCTTTCTGGTTATGGCGGCCGGATATACAAGAACAGAATTGCCATTAATCGGTCACTTCCTACTCAGGTAGAAAAGTCCTGCGTACTGGCAGAAGAGCTTGGGCATCATTACACTACTACTGGAGATATTTTGGATCAGAGTAATATCATGAACCGTAAGCAGGAATACCGGGCACGATTATATGGTTATAATCTTAAGATCGGGCTTACCGGTCTGATCGGAGCCTATGAGTCCGGTTGCAGGAATTTTTATGAGATGGCTGAGTGTCTGGATGCTACAGAAGAATATTTAAAAGAAGCTATTGATTGCTATAAATCAAAGTATGGATTATGTGTATCTGTGGATAATTACATAATTTATTTTGAACCATTTGCAGTAATACATCTGATTGCTCCGCCAGATTGATTCTTTTTAGTAATTTGATATACATTTAAGAAAGAAGAAATGTTTGATTATGAGTTCTAAACATTCAAAAAATGATGGTAGTTGCTTGGGATATTTTATCATTATTGCTTTTGTATACTATGTCTACGACAAATATGGCATTAGCATCTTAAATTTTTTTAAAAAATCAGCAAAAATTATTTTCATAATTATTCTGATTTGGTTTACGCTTTTTATACTATATAAAATTATTAAGATAATTTATAATTACATATCCCACAAAAAGAATACTCCTCCGGAGAGTATAGCTTTAAATACCTGCGATTCAATATCAGAAAAGAAGGAAGTTTTTACTCCTATTCAGAATAATCCATCGGACTTTTTATTTCCAACAGTTCCTCCTGAATTATTGTCAGATGAATTAGATTTTTACTTCGCAGAAGCAGCTTATTCTGTATTAAAAAAAGAAAAGGCATCTGTTGGTATGATACAAAGATCATGTAAAATAGGATTTAATCGTGCCGAAAAAATATTAAATCAACTTGAAATCGCTGGAATTGTTGGACCCGAAATCGGAACTCAGCCTCGCCAAGTTTTAATGTCATATAAGGAATTTCAAAAGGCCTTAAATAATGGTTTATTTGCAAAATTATGTATCCCTGACAATTTAAAAACATGTCTATCAACGTTCGAATCACCTGTAGTTGCTTCAAATGATAAGCGTTTTAAATATTACAATGATAAATTTGATTATATGAATGGATACGATTTTGAAGAATATTGCGCTCATTTATTACATGATGTTGGTTTTTCAGATATAACTATAACTCCTGCTAGCAATGATTTCGGTGTAGATATCCTAGCTAAATATAACGGGGTTCTATACGCATTTCAATGCAAGCGTTATTCATCAAATGTCGGTGTTCATGCCGTGCATGAAATAACCGGCGGAATGAATTACTACCACGCAAAAGTAGGTGTTGTTATTACAAATCAATATTATACTAATCAAGCGCAAGAATTGGCTACTGAAATAGGTATTCAGTTATGGGATAGAGATTTCTTGCAAAAATTAATAGATGGATCCATTAATGGTTCTGACCTGATTTCTTTAATATTCGCTTCAAAAAGATCTTTTTAATATAAAAACCGCCCCAGTATTGGCGTACTGAGACGGCGAATAGAATCTCCGAAGAGATACCTCTTAAACAAAAATATTGTATCATCTTCGGAGCAGTTGCACAAGCCAAACGTTTGTGTGGCTGTTATTTTTATACCCATTTTTAAGGAGGAGATACTATGGCAACTGCAAAAAAACTTCCATCTGGGTCATGGAGATGTCAGGTGTTCTCTCATTTTGAGGAACAGATCCAGCCTGACGGAACCGTGAAGAAGAAACGGATCTATAAGTCTTTCACTTGTGATGATCCTTCTGTAAGAGGGAAACGAAAATGTGAGGCAGAAGCCGCTGCATGGGCGGCGGACAAAGAACAGTTTTCGGGTATACAATCAATAGACTTCGGAGATGCAATGGATAACTATATTAATTCCAGAGAAAATGTATTGTCACCAAGGACCATATCTGAATACAGAAAAATGCGTAAAAGATATTGTAAAGATTTAATGGAGAAGAAAATAGACCTGATCACGCAGGATGATGTGCAGAAGGTAATAAATTATGAATCTCTTACCCATTCACCGAAGACAGTGAGGAATATTCATGGGCTTATATCGGCAACTTTCAAAGCATACCGTCCAGAATTTGCACTAAATACAGCCCTTCCGAAGAAGAAGCGGGTTGATCTATATATTCCTACTGATAATGAAATAAAGCAGCTCCTTGACTTTGTTAAAGGAACTGAGATGGAGCTTCCTATCCTTCTCGCTGCATTCGGTCCCATGCGTCGTGGAGAAATCTGTGCATTGGAATCGGATGATATCTCTGGAAGTATCGTTCATGTAAACAAGAACATGGTTCTAAACCAGGATCTGGAATGGATCATCAAAACTCCCAAGTCCTATGCTGGCGATAGATTTATTGACTTTCCTGATTTCGTTGTTAAAAAATGGAAGGGAATTCATGGCAGAATCGTGGACCTTAATCCGGATGTTATAACGAAACGCTTTGAGCATTGCCTGAAAGGTGCAGGTTTGCCACATTTCCGCTTTCATGATCTCCGGCACTACTCCGCTTCTATCCAACACGCCCTTGGCGTTCCTGACGCTTATATTATGCAACGTGGTGGCTGGAGTAATGATGGGGTTCTAAAGGCTGTATACAGGCATGCCCTTTCAGATAAAGCAAAAGAATATTCAGACATTGCTAACAATCACTTCAATGATTTATGCAACACGAAATGCAACACGAAAAACAAAAAGCCTTGAAAATCAAGGCTTTTTAAATCGGGGCAACAGGATTTGAACCTGCGACCTCACGGCCCCCAGCCGTGCGCGCTACCAAGCTACGCCATACCCCGCAACAAATATAAGTATAACAAATCCATCCTCTGATTTCAACTATTTTCTGTAAAATCACCTAAAATTAACCAGAAAGAAATTTTATATATGTTCTCTGTAATATAAGGCTTCTTCCTGGTTTATCATATGTATTCTAAGTTCCTCTACGCTGTCATAACCACTTTTTCAAGATTATCTACGCGCATTTCCAAACTGGCAACTTTCTCCCTGGTTTCTTTATTCTCTTTCCTATAGCGAAGTTCATCAATATGTGCATCAAAGAGGGCAGATATCTTTCTGTCAATTTCATTTTCCAGTTTAAGTTCGATCTTTTTCACACTTCCCTGCAATTCTTTAATATCTGACTTCACATTTATGATATCAGCTTTCATATTCGTGATATCGGTTTTCATATTCGTGATATCGGTTTTCATATTCGCG
>ERZ791901.875-NODE-875-length-16795-cov-3.121804_pt1 | contig 16795 bp, 10 predicted proteins | sample MGYA00510150_ERZ791901 | MGnify/ENA primary metagenome ERZ791901 (study PRJEB30046, sample SAMN00792058) | human gut metagenome | study: EMG produced TPA metagenomics assembly of the A metagenome-wide association study of gut microbiota in type 2...
TCTTGTCATTGCCATTCAATTCTTCATCTTTCTTAAAAAGAGTATCTCTTAATCTTTTTGCTGTCAACTGAATTTGTTCCCGATCAGCTTTAATACACTTATATTGATTTTGAAGCAAACGCTGATATTTTGAATCTTCCATTGCATCAATATCAATAAGAAGTAATGCCGATTCCACAACCGGTATCATATTATTAAAGTTGATTGCACCATATATTCCCTGATTAATTTTCCTAAAATCTTTTGTGTTCTTCATTTTACGATGCTTTTCTTTGGGCGATGTAAATGGTGTATAATATTTTATTCCATCAATCTCAAGCACCACGCCTACATACGGCCGCTTTCCCTTTTTATTATCTACAACTTTTGCATCATATTTTTTCAAATAATTAATGTATTCATCTTTGATATTATAAAATTTCATTTTTCCTCATCTGTCAAAAAAAGAGACGACTTCACTCGCCTCTTTTTCAGGTTCTCTCTTTATGGTGGAGACTCACCGCTTTTTTAGGTTCTCTCTTTATGGTGGAGACTCACCTGCTTTTTTAAGTTTCCACTTTATGGTAGAAACTCACCTAAGACAATTCTTTGTCTATAATAAGTATATGCAATTCTCCCTAAAAAATCAATATAATTCTATAATTTTTCAAAAATATAAACCTCCCAAGGAGCATTCCCTGAGAGGTTTGTAAAATCTTTTTGAAATTGTACGTCCCGAAACGTATGATTAACGTTTGGAGAACTGCGGAGCTCTACGAGCTGCTTTAAGACCGTATTTCTTACGTTCTTTCATTCTCGGATCACGAGTTAAGTAACCTGCGCTCTTAAGCACCGGTCTGTAATCAGCGTCAGCCTCAAGGAGTGCTCTTGAAATTCCATGACGGATTGCTCCTGCCTGTCCTGTATAACCACCGCCGCATACATTAACAATCACATCGAATTTATCTGCTGTTCCTGTTGCCACGAGCGGCTGGCGAACAACAACTTTCAATGTTTCAAGACCAAGATACTCGTCGATATCTCTTTTGTTGATCGTGATTTTACCTGTTCCCGGTACAAGATATACTCTTGCGATTGATTTTTTTCTTCTTCCTGTTCCGTAATATTTTGCGTTAGCCACTGTTATATCCTCCTTTCAACCTTTACCTAAAATGTCAGAACTTCCGGCTTCTGAGCCTGATTTGCATGTTCTGCTCCGGCATAAACATGAAGCTTCTTGATCATGTCTCTTCCCATAGGTCCTTTCGGAAGCATTCCTTTAACAGCCAGCTCGATCACTTTCTCAGGTTTCTTAGCCATCATCTCTGCCAGCGTAGTCTCTCTCATTCCGCCTACATAATCAGAGTGATTGTAGTAGATCTTCTGCTGAAGTTTCTTTCCTGTTACTTTTACTTTCGCTGCATTGACAACGATCACATAATCTCCTGTATCAATGTGCGGTGTGTACTCCGGTTTATTTTTTCCTCTGAGCACTTTAGCAACCTCAGATGCGAGACGTCCGAGTGTACATCCCTCAGCGTCAACCACATACCATTTTCTTTCAATCTTGTCAGGGTTAGCCATATAAGTTTTCATGGGTGTTCCTCCTATAAAATCATCAGATAACATTTACTTGCCTGTATATGTGAAATCAGCACACTCCGGGGCTATGGCGTATACTGTTTCTCCTTTAGTCATGCTGTAATATTATAATCCCTGCTCTCACACATGTCAAGCTTTTTTGTAAAACCTCTTCCCTTATTTTATAAAACCTCTTTCCTTATTTTCACAAAATCTATCATACTATTTACAAATCTTATCGTTTCCCCTGCATTTCTCAGCACTTTTTTCAATTTTCCGCTATCGCATTTTCCGCCAATAAAATTTCCTGTTCGATTTCTACTCCTTTTTCCAAAATACACTTTTTAAGCTCTTCTAATTCTCCCGCATTAAGCTTTTCCAATTTTTCTTTCTTTTTCTCTTCCAGAGGAATGCCCGCTCCTCTTTCAAGCGCTTCTTGAAATGCTTCTCGATCCATTTTATACGGCTTCAATTTCGGAAAAATATTTTTCTTATTAAACCGGAAAATACGAATGCCTCCCATATCCATATCTCCCCAATGAAAATACTGTATCTCTCCTTCCGCCACTTCCATTAATCTTTTCAAAAAAATCCGTTCTTTCGGAGAATAAAATCCATGACAGAACAGATAAAGCGTATCCTCTCTGTATTTCATTTCTTCATAATTTGCCTTATTTTCAATCGTTACAATTCTTTGGACTCCTTTTATAGAAACGGGAAAGGCACGTTCCAATGTCTGCGAATTAATCACTGTTCCGTATTGATTTTGAGATGTATCTATTTCATATTCCTTTTCCCTCGCCTTATCTTCTATATACTCCTGTCCGCCCTTTAATTTATACAGAAGCGGACCTTTCCATTCCATCAACTGTGCATAACTGAGAATTCCATGAACGCTTAATATCTCATCGTCAGTCATCCCCTCTTCATACAAAGGTGATCTGACCAGTACTTTCACCACTTTTTTCTCATAATCTTTTTTAAAACGCTTAGAGTCATTAAGCACAGCAGCACTGAATACGCGCATCCACAGAGATTTTTTCAAATTCACAACTGCATTCAAACATCGGAAAAAATCAACGTCCTCCATATCGGGTGATTTTACGATCTCCCCAAGTTCCAACCGTCTTATGATCTCATCATAATAACCTTCCAAAAAACTGCCTTGTACCTCAGCGCGCAGTTGTTCTATTTGTTTTATATAACGAAGCTGCTGCTTTCTTGGATCTTCAATTCCTTCTTTTTCGCACAGCTTTGGAATGACATCTATGGAATAATAGATTTTTTTCATATCCGCGCCCAGATTGCTTTTTTCTGTCCGGATATATCCGCTTTTCTCCAACTCATCAGCCTGTCTGATCAGCTCAGGCAAGCCACCTGCTGCCTTGATCATTTCTCTGTCCGGTTTCGGATGTTTCATGCCTGTCAGCGTTCCCGCCCGATAAGCTTCACTTTTTTCCGCTTTCCCAATAATCCACTTTGCCAACAAATTGCCGCTCATATGCGATTCAACATTTTCCTTCCTTTTTATCAACTTTTAACTATTGCTCCATCATCCAAAAACATTTCTACACCTCTTCCGATCTGCTTTCCCCTGCGATCATATCGAGATAATTTCCTTTGTCAATATGCATCATCGTAACCTGATTTCTAAACCTGCGGAAGCCGTATACGCTGTCCACATTTCGGATCAGAGACTGAAGTCTTTCATCCGGCACGCAGACAATCAACTGAAGTTCCAATTCTCTTGCGTATTTTAAGCAGACTTCGCTTCGCTCCTTATCCATTTTTGAAAATGCCTCATCAAGAAGAACAAGGCGAATCTTTGAATCCCGATTACTCTGCTGCATATAGAGCATTGCGAATCCTGCAAGAAGCGCCACATATTTCGGGTTCTGTCCCTCTCCTCCGGAATCGACGCCCGCCATGTCGTCCACATAATTTTTCTTCTCGATCCCGTTTTCATCGATAGATTGTTCATACATATTAAAGTCCAAATAGTTTCTGTAGTCAGCAAAGCGTTCCATTTCATTTTTGTGCTTTTCACGCCCTGCCCCGTCTTCCTCTCTGGACGGCATGAATTTCTCGGTAAGAAGTCCGATCTTCCTTTCATATTTTCTGAAAAATTCATCTTCCATCAAACTCATCTGACCGTCAAACCCACTATGATCTATTACTTTGCTGTCCAGTTCTTCTGCCATAAGCATCTCATAAAACTGTCCGTTTTCATTTTTTGCCGGAGAGATATCAATCTGATAAATGCTGTCCGAAAAACGGATCTGCGACAGCATTTTATTGATCTGACGCCGATGTCTGTATGCCGACTTGATTTCCCCGTGTATCGTTGCGATCACGTTATCGCGCAGAGAATGGTACACGAGCTCGTATTGTTTTTCAAATTCTTCTTTATATTTCGGCTCAAAATCTTTTCTGCATCGCTCCAAAACTTTGTCGTAAACTTCATTGTCATGTTCTACACCTGAAAATCCATATGCGGGATATGTATTGTTAAATGCATTTCTTGATTTTATCCGCTCATCCTGAAGTTTTGTTTCTTTCTCAAAAAGCCTCTCCGCCATCACTGTCATCTCTTTTTTATAAGCCGCTTCGCTCTTCGTTTCCAAAGCCGACCTCACTTCGGCAAATATCTCATCATTCGGAACATATCCCTTCATCAAAAAATCGAGTCTTTCTTTCAGCGCTTTAATTTTCTCTTCCAGTTTGCCCTTTTTCTTCCCTGTTTCGATTTCTTTTTCTCTTAATCTTCCTGCCGCCTGTTCTTTTTCTTCAATCCGGCTTGTAAGTTCTTTCGTTTTAGCCTGCAGTTCTGCTGCCAAAGTTCCGTTTTTCAGTTCTTTGATTTCTTCTTTGAGCCGGTCTTGGCGGCGGTAATGATCGGCCAGTTCGTCTGCCGCACCCGCAAGACGCATCAAATGTTCCGGTTCCTGACCGAACCGTTCAAATTGCCGGGCTTCTTTCAACGACTCTTCCGTCTGACGATCTGCGATCAGCGAACTTTGAAGATCTATAATTTCCTCCTGCAGCTCTCTTAGCTTTGCCTTCGATACTTTTGTACCGATACATGCATTTTTCGTATAATCCTTCCTGCGCAGATGGCGGAACATATATCCGCTGTACGAATAACAATCCGGTGTGACTCCGTCTTTTACCGTACTTAACTCTTCCACCGTCTCACATTTTTGTATTCTTCCAAGATAACGTTTCAAGCACCGGTCAACATATCCGCTTTCTGCGTGTACCGCTTCATATAGCGAGTTTTCGTCCGCTTCCGGAGAATCCTTTTGAACCGCCTCACTATTGATCAGATCAACTTCTTCAAACTGCTGCATCCTGCGAAATATTTTCGCTGCATCAAGAGCGTATGCCGGTTCTGTAATCATACTTTTTTTAATCCTGCCAAGCCGTCCTTCGATCGCATTTTTCCATTTTTCATCCGTAATATCAAACAAATCCGCGAAAATATGAACTTCGATTTTCCTTCCGTACCTGTCGCTCAACGCACGCTGCAGTTCCTGTCTCGCCTTTTTCAATTCCAACGGATACGGTTTTCTGTCGTTTTGGAGATCTTCGACAGCATCTTGTTTTTCTTTGATGTCTTTTTCCGTTTCATGGATCGAAATACGAAGTTCCGACAATTCATTTGTAATATTATCAAGGGCCAAGTCAAGATGTGTCCTCAGTTCTTTACATAACTTTTCCGTAAGCGCTCCGCCTCGTATTTCCTGAATAAGCTGAAGAGCTCTGTTGCTCACATAATCAGTGACAACATCCTCTTCTTCCCATCGTTTCAATCCTTTCACGATCTGCCGCCACTGTGCCGAATTATCCGCCAGAAGAGCAATTCTGTATTCTAAATCTTTTAGTTCCTGTTCTTTCTTTCCATAATCGCTGTTATTTAATTCTGCCTGTACCCGGGCTCTTTCATCCCGTATCGTCTGCAGTTCGTCCTGAAGTATCTTCTGTTCTTTTTTCGCCTCGTCCGCTTCTTTTTCAACGGATTCCAACTCACTTTCCCGTCCTTTGAGTCGAATTATATTTTCCTCGATATCAATGCATTTGAGCACTGTTTCCGTTCGTACTTTCTCCGCACGCACATTCGTCAGTTCTCTGTCATATACTTGGATCTTATCCAGCATTTCGATCCGTTTTTCCAGATCTTCCACCCGTTCTTTGATCTCTCTGTACGCGCCAAGCTGTTCACTGATCGTCGCCACCGTATCTTCTTTCGTTTTCGGAAACATATAATCTCTTATAAACTGACCTGTTCCACTCGTCATTTTCAGAGCAATGGCGCTTTTTTCCATCGTGATCATACGACCTTGTTCTACCTGACCGAAGATTTCCCCGTACAGCGTATAAAGATAAGCTTCTTTCGACGGATACACTTTATTTACTTCACCCCGGCCTCTGTTATCGGCGCTTCTGCTTCTTTCTTCCGTAAGTTTTCTAATCTGTGCGATCGAATAAGGTACGTTATTTTCCAAATATTCATCCTTTGGAATTCTTCCCGAATGACTGAAATAAGTATATTTTTTCAGATCCGTATCCCCTTTTGCCACCTCGAACGCCGCCCCGACACAAGTCACAATATGAGTGGCGGTATCTTCAATCTCAAGAACAATCTGTGAACAAAAATCAACGTCTCCCCTGTTTGCCGTTCCGTCTTTTTGCGCTCCTCTAAGATAGCTTAAAACGCTTCTCTTGTTTTTAGAATCATCTGCCGCTTTATTCAGAAAATTAGCAGACACACTCCCATACAGAACAACCTGTATCGCATCCATAACCGTCGATTTCCCCGATCCGCTCTTTCCGCTGAAAAGATTCACATACTCGTGGAATTCCAACATTTTATGGCTGATGCCGCCCCAGTTATTGATCAGCATTCTTGTAAAAATTTTCTTCGGCTGTTTCATATCCGTCTGCCTCCTCTCTATATTCTTCAATCAAATCATTCATATCTTTCGCCGTCACATACAGATTGATCGTACTGTAAATATAGATCGGCGTATCGTCTTCTACGTCCCTCACCGCTCCCGGCACGTCGATGATCTGATGAAGCCGCATCAGATAAAGAGAAGCTTTCCATTCATCTGCCTTCAATTTTCTTACGATCAGGTTCGTATTCTTTCCGTATTCGCGCATTTCTTTCAGCGTTGTCACAGGAGCGTTTAACCCTTCTCCCATAATTTTATCTTTATAGATCAGTTTTATGATAAGAAGGATCACCGTTTCTGTCATATTCAGTTTTTCCCTTGCAGCTCCGTCGCCTGTCAAACAGAAAATATGCTCTTGTGCATCATGCGTAAGCTCACATCCAAGTACCGAAAGATAGTCTTCTATAAAATGTCTGTGCCGGACACAGATTTCATACTGTACATTATCTTTCGGCACAAGTGTTGCCGGATCATATTTCACCTGCAAAATACATGTCTGGCGAAACAACGCCTGTATCGTCTTTTTTATCTGTTCCCCTTCTGTGATAGAAATACTTTCCAAATACTCAAACATGACTTAGTCCTCTCTTATTTCCAGCGTTGAAAAACGCATTCCCTGTTCGGTTTCTTCTTCCTCTCCTACGGTGATCTCCCCACTGCCAAACGCATTTTCCGTCGCTTCCTGCCATATAAAAAACAATTTTTCCAAATCTTCAGCCGACCGAACCGTCTGCCGCGTAGTTCTAAATACGTTTCCGACACTGTTTCTTTCTTTGAACTCCTGCAGCTCTTTCCTTGTATAAAGCGGTTTTAAGACAAACGACTCCAAATTTTCTTCCGCCTGTCCGCCTTCCGAAACAGTAGCCGGAACAAACGCTTCTCTCCCTTTTTCTTTCCGTTTGTACAGACTTTCATCCGTCAACGCTCTGTGAGGTCTGCTAAGGCGGATACGCTCCGCCAGTTTTTCCGATATTTCTTCTTTTCTCCTGCTTTTATTCAACAGATCTACAAGCGCAACCGTACGGTCTTCTTCTGCTCCTTCCTGAAGAACGTACCGTATTCTCGCAGCCGCCCTGGACGCAAAAATCGTCTTCTGTTCGATCAGTTTATTATATCTTCTTTCGATCGCATCAAACTGCCTTTCGATTCGTATCAGCGTATCTGCCGCTTCCTCGCACATTGCCGCCGCCCGTTCCAGCCGCAGTTCTTTTATTTTCTCCGCCTCATCTGTTTTTTTCGGATCTTTAACTTTTCCCGCGTTTTCTTCGTCTTTCATCTTCTTTTGACGGACCTCTTCCAGTTCCCGCAACAGTTTCAGCCTGCTCATATCATTTTCCTGTAAATTTCTGTCAAGCAGTTCTTTAACAGCTTCTTTATATCGATAAAAACTGTCCGTTGTCGTCAAGATCGCATATTTTCGGCTGTCACTGTTATTGATCTCCTTTACAAGGACGTCCTGTATTCCCCGAAAATCTTTCTGACGGGACAGTTCATCAAAATACCCTCTCATACCGTCCTGCATATTTACAAGCATCTGCACAAGCTTTTTGGAAACACGAAGGGCGCTTTTTAAAATCTCATTATTTTTTTCTTTATCGGAACTATATGTATACAGATGGCTGTATATCGTCATAACGCTTTCCCGCTCTTCGCTCTCTTGTTCATCAAGCAGACTCCTAAACAACTCCACATACATCTGACTATATTCAGGAAATGTCACAACGTAACTGTTCAAAGCCTCGTCATAGTCCTGTTTCAGCCATCCCCACTCCTGAAAATGTTTCAGACACACGGACGCCATATTAGAACGTGTAAGAAACTCTCCCTCTTCATCATAATTTTCCTCATCCCACAGAAGAGCCGCTGCCGCGATCTTTTCATTCATAACTGCCCTGCACTCTTTTTCCGTCAATCCAAGCACGGAATAAGACAGACTCATTTCCTCATAGATTGCCGTGAGAAACAGCATATAGTAATCCGTATATTTACTTGAAAATAATTTATAAAAATCTTTGGGGATCCTTTCCATCAAACTCATTTTTTACCGTTTTTACTTCCTTTATCTTTGTTTTTGTGCCTTTATTCAGTATATCTACTACACTTTTTAATGTCAATTCTGCCTTGATATGTTACAATCTACCTATCAACAGTTGGCTGTACAGATGTCCGTTTACGAGGAAACATATATCTGATCACAGCAAAAATATAATAACTGAAAGGACTGAAATTATGTGGGCTTACAATGAAACTTTTTATCAGATTTATCCGATCGGCTTCTGCGGCGCGCCGACGCACAATGACGGCGTGACAATGCACCGGATTTTGAAAATTGCAGACTGGGCCGGATATCTCGAAGAGCTCGGGATCGGATCGATCATTCTAAATCCGATTTTTGAATCAGATAATCACGGCTATGACACAAGAGATCTTACGAAGATCGACTGTCGCCTCGGAACGAACGAAGATTTCCAAACAGTATGTGAAACGCTTCATTCGCACAATATCAAGATCATGCTCGACGGGGTATTCAATCACGTCGGCAGAGGTTTTTGGGCATTTCAGGATGTGTTAGAGAAGAAATGGGATTCTCCGTATAAAGACTGGTTTTATATTAATTTTGACGGCAACAGCGCATATAACGACGGCTTCTGGTATGAAGGCTGGGAAGGACACTACGAACTTGTGAAGTTAAACCTGCAAAATCCTGCCGTCACAGACCATCTGCTTAGCTGCATAAAAATGTGGATCGAAACTTTCGGCATTGACGGACTGCGCCTTGATGTCGCTTATTCTCTCGATCATAACTTCATGCGCCGCCTCCGCTCTTTCTGCGAAGAGATTAAGCCGGGATTCGCTCTTGTAGGAGAAGTTTTATTCGGAGACTACAACCTGATCGTCAACAACGAAATGCTTCACAGCTGCACGAACTACGAATGTTACAAAGGATTATATTCCAGCTTTAACAGCATGAACTTGTTCGAGATCGCCCACTCATTAAACCGCCAATACGGACCGGAGCAGTGGTGCATTTACAGAGGAAAGCATCTCATGACTTTTGCAGATAACCATGACGTCACGCGGCTTGCTTCCATATTGACAAACAAGCGGCATATCCCCCTTGCTTACGGACTTTTGTTCGGTATGCCGGGTATTCCCTGTATTTATTACGGAAGCGAATGGGGAGAGGAAGGAACGAAATCACCTGATAATGATTATGCCTTAAGGCCTTGTTTCGATGCGCCTAAGCCAAACGATCTCACCGATCTGATCCGCCGCCTGATCGCTCTTCGCAGAGAAAGCGATGCGCTGTGCAGCGGTTCTTATCGAAATATCGTTATTACAAATCATCAGCTTATTTTCGAGCGCAAAACAGAAAAAGAGCAATTCCTTGTTGCCGTCAACGCATCCGACTGTGAATTCACAGCCGGACACCATGAGTTAAACGGCACATATGAACAGATCCTTTCCTTTGAAAACGAAACGATCACAAGCGGCAAGGACACTTCCGTACAGGAACTTAACGGACAGCTCGTCCTGCCCGCATACAGCATCCGGTATTTAAAAAGAGCTTTATAAAAGTCTTATATGATCCAGCGGGCATGGCTTCCATGGCCGCTTTTTGTCACAGTCAGCTTCCAGTCGATCTGCTCTTTCAATTCATTGACATGAGAAATGATACCTACAAGTCCTTTTTCTCCTGCAAGTTCTTTCAAGATACGGATCGCCCTCTCCCGCGACTGATCATCCAAAGAACCGAATCCTTCGTCTACGAACATCGTCTCCAAACTCACCGCTCCGGCTGTGTTCTGAATGATATCCGCAAGTCCTAACGCCATTGACAACGCCGCCATAAATGATTCTCCGCCTGACAGAGATTTTACGTCGCGGACAGAATCTGTCACCAGATCGTACACATCCAGATCTAATCCGGCCTGCCCCTGACTGCTTAAATCTTTCAATTCCCGACACTGCAGGATAAATCCTCCGGAAGTCATTTTGGCAAGCCTTCGGTTCGCCGCTTGTATGATCTGCCGGAAATACTTTCTCTGAACATACGTCTCAAAATCAAGCTTCACACTGCCTGTCAAACTTCCGTTCGCCGTCCTGCTCAGATTACCGACAACTTCATACTTTTCCCGAAGTTCCTCCTCTGCCGCAAAATACTTTTTAAGGCTGTCACAGGCGCTTTGATGGGTAATATTTTTCCCGTGAATCTCCAGTTTTCGCACATTCTTTTCTTTCAAAAGCATATCTGTCTCATTTTTCTTTCTGACGTCACTTTCCGTCTCCTGCCGCCTTTTACCGTTTAACTGACCTTTCAATGTCTCAACACTGCTTTTCTTTTGAACGACCAGACTTTCATACGTCTTTACTTGATCGTTCATCTGCCTCCAGCCTTCGATCCATTTTTTCGCCTCCCGGTATTCCTCCTGATCCGCAAACCGCTGCTTTCGTATCTCCTGACGAACCATTTCCTGTTCCTGCTCGAACCGCTCTTCCAGTTCCGTTTTCTGTAAAACCAGATTTTCCGCCCGCCCTGCCTGACGTTGGTTTTCTTCTGCAGTTTTTCTGTATGCGTCCTGAAGCTTTTTCAAATTCGATCTTTTTTGCGCAAGCAGGCTCTCATATTCTGCAAGCCGGTCTTCCGCCTGTTTTTCATCTTCCCGAGAATACCTTTCTCCAAAAAGCGCTTTTTCTTCTGTTTCAAATTGTGCGCGAACTTCCTGATATTTTTCCTGTGCCGCCGCTCTCTTTCGCTCCGCTTCATCACGGATCTTTTTCGCCTCTTCTACTGTCTTTTCATCGACTCCGCCTTCGGAAATTTTCGCCTTATGCGGATGATGCACCGACCCGCACACAGGACACGGAGAACCTTCCTTAAGTTCTTGTGCAAGAATCCCCGCCTGTTCGCCGAAAAAGATTCTGTATTTTTCTTCATAATCTTCCGACGCCGCTTTACACTGATCTATGCAGCGTGTCATCTGAACTGTCTGTTTCTCATACTCTGCTTTTAATTTCCGTACTTTTGCATATCTGGGAAGAATCTCACGCAAACGCACGATCTGTTCTCGAAGCTTCGGTTCGATCCGATCCATCTCACTCTCCGCCTGCTCCGCATCTTCTTTCAGCCTGTTCTCCCGCTTACTGTGCTCTTCCATCCACTCATTCAGAGTAACGATTTCTTCTTTGATCCTCCGTGCATCTTCCTTTGTACGAAGCGCCTGCACTTCCAATCTTCTCGCCTGTTCCGAACGTTCTCCCAACAGCGCGTGATTTTTCAAAAGCTCATATTCCGCGCTTTGTTCCTGCAGTCTTTTATATTCCGATTCTGTTCGCTCTAACAGACCGAAGATCCTGTTGATCTCCTCTTTCTTCCCGATCATAAGATGGAGCTGCTCCGATTCTTTCCGAAGCGCCGTTTCTTCGGCTTCCATCGTTTCGTACGCTTCTTTTCCTTCTTTTAATATCCGGCCGAGCGTTTCTGTTACAGCCTCTGCCGAGGGCATTTCCTGGGAAATCAAATCTTCCCACACCTTTTGCACCTTCGATCCGTCTGCATCGACGCGCTCCATCTCACGCCGAATATCGGCTTCATTTTCTTTTAACTGTATATACAATGCTTTTCCTTGCTCTTTTAATTGTTCCTGGACGTCTCTGTATATCTGCGTCTGAAAAATCTTGGAAAATATCTTCTTTCGCTCTTTTGATTCCGCATGCAGCAGCCGCAGGAAGTCTCCCTGCGCTATCATAGCGATCTGCGTAAACTGCCCGGCGTCTAATCCGATGATCTGCTCTATTTTCTGATCAACTTCACGCTTTTTCCCCTGAAACTCCTTCCCGTCGGGCATGATCAGGCTGACTTTTGACGTTTCCTTTACAAGGCGGATCTTTCCGTCTGCATTTTTCCGCTTTCCCGCGCGCATATATTCCGGGTTTCTTCGGATCGTATACTGCCCGTCCCGATATGCAAACGTATATTCCACGAATGTTTCCGCCTCGTCGTCGGCATACTGGCTTCTCATCATATTTCCGTCGCGCCGTCCGCCGCTTGTCCTGTCGTAAAGAGCATATGTCACCGCATCGAAGATCGTTGTTTTTCCGGCTCCGGTATCGCCGGTAACGAGAAACAGCCCGCCTTGAATTTTCGTAAAGTCAATCGTTTCCATACCGGAATAAGAACCAAACGCAGACATCGTAAGTTTGATCGGTCTCATCTTTCTTCTCCTTTCACATCATCAAAAATCTGCGTCATCATTTCCGCCTCTTCTAAAGACATCTTTCTTCCATGCATTTCTTCATAGAAATCCGAAAATGTTTCCAGTGGATTTTCCATGCGGATATCCTCATCCTTAAACTCAAGTTTTTTACGCGTCCGTTCATTATCCGTCCGCACTTCTAAAATACGGCTGTACACTTTTTCCAACTGTTCTTTCGGTCTATAAGGATCGATTTCGTCTGTAAGCGTCACGCTCACATAATCATCCCGCTTTTTCGGATCTGCCGAACTTAAGATTCCAGAAAGACATCCCCGCACTTTCTGTACGTCCCGCAGCGGATGAAGCGGAAATTTTTCGATTGTGACCGCCTCTTTTTTCTGCCCTATCGTCACAAGATGAAGAGACTTTTCTAAGTCCGCTTCACTGACCGAATATTTCAAAAGCGTCCCGCAATATCGAATATGTTCCGCCCCCACTCTCTGTGCCTTGTGCAAATGTCCAAGCGCCGCATAATCAAATCGGCTGATTGCGGAAATGTCTACATTATCAATTCCGCCGACACTGAAAAGTTCTGAATCACACGTTTCCGGAGTCTCGCCGTTTCCTGTATAAAACTGATGAGATACAAGTACGTTTCGCTCCGAAAAGTCGATATCCTCTCTCCTTAAAACCGCATCGACAGCCTCTGTATAACTGCCCGGCGTCTCGTTTTCACACAACAACCTTACATATCCCGGCTTCAAAAAAGGAAGCAGATAAAAATTCACCGGACCATACTCATCTTTTAATACAACTTTTTTCAAATGTTCTTTTTCCGTCTCAGGCGCTTTCCCCGCAATATAGATGCCGCGGCTTCCAAGCAGACGGCTGGCATAATCAAGTCTTTGCGCCGAATCATGATTCCCCGCGATGATCAAAATCGACACCTGAGGGCTTACCGATGAAAGCCGTGTCAGAAAATCGTCAAACACTGCGACCGCCTCTGCCGACGGAACAGATTTATCATAAATATCTCCCGCGATCACAACCGCATCCGGCCGAAGCTTCTCTGTATATCCGATCACTTCCTCCAAAATGTGTTCCTGATCTTCTTTCATATTGTAATGATAAAGATGTTTTCCGATATGCAGATCCGATAAATGTATAAATTTCATTTTACTGTTCCTTTCCGCTTCATCCTGATCGTTTTCTTTTTCTGCGAAAACACGCTTATTAAAGTTTCAGTTTTCTGTATCTGTCAAAGCAGGCAAAAATTTCCTGCGCTCTTGGCATCGCCATACATGCGATACTTGATCTGCTCTCACAGAGCGCATCAAGCGACTCTTTTTCTATAACTTTTTCCATCTCTGCGATCACTTGACGAAGATCTTTCTTTCCGTTCATAAGATGTTTTTGAGCATATCGCATACAATATCCGAGCGCTGTCACCTGTTCGCTGTCAACAATCTGTTCCACATAGCGAAGATCGATCATTTCTTTGTTGATCATGACAGCTTCTTTTCCCATCGTCTTCATCTTGATCCGGTCATTCCCCTTTAAATCTGCATTTGCGATCGGACATCTCTTAAAATCAGGCTGCCGCGCCGGCTCTTGAGAAAGACTGATCGCAGGAAATGCTTCCGCTTCCTTTTTCGCATATCCGGTAATATCTTTCGGCTCGTATCGATCCATCTGAAGGATCGTATCTGCAATATGGAAATAAGCTCCTGAACTTCCCGCTACGATCACGGTGGAAATCCCCTGTTTTTCATACAATTCTCTTATCCGCTCGATAAACGGCGTGATCGGCTCCATCTCCCGATGAATCACTCTTTGCATCAGTTCATCCCGTATCATAAAATTCGTAGCGCTTGTGTCCTCATCGATCAAAAAAAGAGAAGTTCCGGCTTCCATGCTTTCGATTACATTTGCCGCCTGAGACGTACTTCCACTGGCATCTTCCGTACAAAATAAAACCGTGTCCTTTCCATTTGGAAGATCGTTGATAAACATAGAAATATCCGTCTTTTTAATACTCCGCCCGTCCTCGGCGCGAATCTTTACCGCCGTATCGTCGGTGATCACATACTCCCGTCCGTCACCTGCAACATGCGGATAAACTCCTGTTTCCAACGCCTTTAACAGCGTAGATTTTCCGTGGTATCCCCCGCCCACAATAAGCGTGATCCCTCTTTTGATCCCCATTCCGCTTATGACTCCCGCATGCGGAAGTGTAATCGTCACTTCCTGCTCCTTTGGAGACTGAAACTTTACTGCGCCGCGCATCGGCTTAGACGAAACGCCGGACTCTCTCGGAAGAATGCTTCCGTTTGCCACAAAAGCGCAAAGTCCGAGTTTCGGAAGCTGATCTCTTATATACCTCTGATCTTCCGCAAGATCTATAATTTTACGCAGACGGGCCGCATCTGCATTTTTATAAAACAAAGAGGCCTTTACACATTCCGGCACAAACTGAAACAGGATCTTCTCAAGCTCCCGCGCATTGATCGTTCTTCCGTTTGCGGGAAAACCGATTTCCATCCGCAAAATGATATCTCCACTGTTCGGATCAAGTCTGCAGGCCGTACGTTCCAAAACTTCCTGCCCGCAGCGGCTTACAGCGATCATCCCACTTTTTCCCGAACCTTTTGCCTGAAAAGCAAACTGATCCGCCTTTTTTGCAAACTGACGCGTCAATTCATCCTGAAGCGCGATCCGCTGATCTTTCCCACAGTAAAGATCACTCGGAAATGCCGCTGCCTTTCCTTCTACATGTATGCTCACCTTTGACGGAGACGCAAACGGATCTCCCTGTACATGATCTATAGACAACACATATCCCGGAAACCGATATGTTCCTTTCGTATCTTTATAAGCAGGATATCCACGATGATCGATCCTGTTCAATAAACTTCTCAAATCTGCTGCTGACTGCATTTTCTCGATTCCTTTCTTCCACTATTTTCCCGCGCCGCGCATCGGCTTACGTTTTACGTTCTTTTACTCTGTCTGCCGTTATCTTAATGTTCTGATTTCACTGCCTGACAATATTCATACTGACGCTTTACTTCAACTTTAAAATCGTACATGAAAACGGGGCCATTTCCAACACATTTTCATATACTTCTCCACTTTCTGCATCAATCTGCTTTCCAATGCCTTCCAAACGAACCTGCCTGTCATTAAAATTCATCACAAAAACAAGACCTTTTCTTCCTGTCTCATCCTCTCTTTTTGCAGCCGTCACGCCATGGGGAAGTCGTTTTAATATGCGGTCGGCAGATGATGCTTCTTTCAACAATCCCGCCTTTATAAACACATCTTTATAAAATGCACTTAGAAACCTCTGATCCGATTCTGCCGAAAGATAATACGCCCTTCCGCTTCCATATGCATTTTCAGTTACTACCGGACATCCTTTATAAAAGTCTTTTTTATAAACAGAGTAAATTTCCGTCTTAGCTTTTGCATGAACGATATCACACATCGTATACGCCGGATATTCTTTTCCGTTATAATCAAAACAATTCTCAAACTCCTTTGACGGCGCGTCCATTTCTTCAGAAACCACCCCGAGTACATCTTCCAACGGATGCCGTCCTATAAAACAAAGATCGGTTTCATTTACAATCCCGCTGAAATACGTTGTCACATAAGTTCCGCCCGCTTCCACGAACGCTCTGACCTTTTCGGAATATCCCTTTTTATACATATAATTAAGTGGCGCCGCCAGAAGCCGATATCCCGAAAAATCATCGTCCATACTTACAAAATCAACGTCCAAGCCACACTCCCAAAACGCACGGTAGTGATCCGTCACACATTTCACATAATCAAGATCCTGACGCGGTCCGCTCGTGTCTTCTACAGCCCACCAGTTTTCCCAGTCAAAAACAATGGCCGCTTTCGCCCTGTTTAAAAAAGTTTTGATCCCGCCGCTTAAGTGCTCCAGCCGCTTTCCTACTTCCGTCACTTCTCGAAATGTTCTCGTATCAGAACCGTTCTTATGATCTACGACTGCTCCGTGAAATTTCTCATAGCCGCCCCTGCTCTTTCTCCACTGAAAATACTGAACCGAATCTG
>ERZ791901.881-NODE-881-length-16730-cov-2.453493_pt1 | contig 16730 bp, 10 predicted proteins | sample MGYA00510150_ERZ791901 | MGnify/ENA primary metagenome ERZ791901 (study PRJEB30046, sample SAMN00792058) | human gut metagenome | study: EMG produced TPA metagenomics assembly of the A metagenome-wide association study of gut microbiota in type 2...
TGCCCACAAGAATGGGAATAGTTGAGATACTAACGGAGCTTTCCAAAGCCGTCTGTCTGCTTCTGTAACATTGTGAAAAATACGCATATTGGATAAGCCTATGTGCGTATGTTGAGAATAGATAGCTGACTAAGGGGGCTGATAACTTGGCTAAAAAAGAACCTGCACAATATATCGTAGAACGGGAATTTTTAGGTAAATTTTCCGTAGAGGAATTGCTTGTCCGTATCGTGAAATCTCATGTAAAAAAAGGACTATCAAGAGGGTAAAACCCTTGAAAACAATGGAAAGAAGCCGTACTTTATGGTATAATATTATCATAGGTACGGCAGTTGAATAGGTGGAAAAATGATTTATCAAAAAGGTTCAAACTTATTTAACGTGGCTATTTATATCAGATTATCACGAGAGGACGGAGATAAGGAAGAAAGCGATAGTGTAGGAAATCAGAGAAAACTTTTAACAGAATATGTGAACAAGCATGATGACTTTATCTTATATGATGTTTATATTGATGACGGTTTTACGGGAACGAATTTCAATAGACCAGACTTTCATAGAATGATTGCTGACATTGAAGATAACAAGGTAAATTGTGTTGTTGTAAAAGACCTTTCCCGTTTCGGACGAGATTACATTGATACGGGGCGATATTTGGAAAGAATATTTCCAGAGCTTAATGTTCGTTTTATTTCTGTAACAGATAATATTGATAGTATGAAGCAGGCATACGATATGTTACTTCCTATTAAAAATATATTCAACGAACAGTATGCCAGAGATATTTCTAATAAAATTCAAGCGACTGTAAAATCAAAGCAGAAAGCAGGAGAATTTATCGGAGCTTTTACAAGTTATGGTTATAAGAAATCTCCTGCAAATAAAAATAAACTTGTGATTGATGAATATGCGTCCGAAGTTGTAAAAAGAGTATTTACTATGTATGCACAAGGAATAGGAAAACAAAGCATTGCCAAAATACTAAATGCAGAGGGTATCCTTTGTCCGTCGGAATATAAAAAGCTCAACGGCGAAAATTACAAAAATTGCAACCGTTTAGAGAAAACTTCTTACTGGACGTATTCCACGATTAAAGTGATGTTACAAAATGAGCTTTATATTGGAAATATGGTACAAGGAAAGAAACATCAACGTATGAGAAGCAAACAGCGTCCAGTTGAGAAAGAAAACTGGATAAGGGTTGAAAATACACATGAACCGATTATAGACCGTCAACTGTGGGATAAGGTACAAAAACTGCTGACGAAAAAGCATAGGGATATTGATTTAGAAACAAATAAAAATATCTTTGCAGGTTTTATCAAGTGTGGCGATTGTGGTCGGGCAATGATGAAAAATTTCTGGCGACGTGCTGACGGAAGTAAGTCCTATTCATTCTATTGTGGAACTTACAAAAGAAGTGGAAAAGATTATTGCACTCCGCACACGCTCCCGTTTCAAGTATTGAATGATATTGTGCTGGGAGATTTAAAGCAGATTATCCGCAATGTAGAGAACTTGCAGGAACTTGTAAAATCACAATCTTTCACAGCAACAAAAATCAGAAAATCAACAGACATAGAACTGACAAAGTTAAAAGCAGAGCTTGAAAGAGTGAAGAAGTTGAAAAAGTCAATTTATGAAGATTATAAAGACGAACTGATTTCTAAAGAAGAATTTCTTTCTTATCGAGAGGACTATCAACAAAAAGAAACGCTTTACTCCAAACAGATTGAAACGCTGGAAGAAAAGAAAAAGGAAAGTGTAACAGAAGATGTTTTTGAAACACCGTGGTTAAGGCGGTTGTTGGAACTGAAAGACATTGAAGAATTAGACAGAGATATTATTGTGGAAATGATAGACCAGATAACAGTTTATGAAAACCGCAAACTTAAAATCTCATACAACTTCGGAAATGAGCTGGAACATTTATTTTCAAGCGTTTACTGTGAGGACTTGGAGAAAAAGGCTATCTAATCTCAATACATTTCTAACTCCCCATATATACTGGGGAATACATATCAAAATTTGCGTAAACTACAATCAGCACAAGCAGCATCAAAACTGATGGAAATTTGCGGCTTTTCCGTTTCTACGCAGTAGATGGGCAGCTCCTTGCCGCCCACAGTGTTGCTTACGTAAACAATATTAGGAAGTACGGATACGGCAGAAAAAATCAGAAGTCCGGCAAATGCCAGCAAAAGGATAGTGTTTAAAAAGCGTTTTAACAATCTGGAGCTCCTTAAAACCTGTTTGTTTCTATTGTATTTTTCAGAAAGGGTAAAAAGAACCACAAGGGGAGGGAAACGGGAACGCTTTCACTTAGTTGACATTAAGGAGAGACATTAGTATACTTAGAGAATATAGAATGTGAGGGATAGAATTTGGGCAAAATCAATGTGCATCTTTTAGGAAGACCGTATGTAGAAGTAGACGGAGAAAGAATAAACTTTCCATATAAAAAAGCAGAAGGTTTTTTCTACTATTTATGTGTGAAAAAGAACGCAACAAGGGAAGAAATTATTTATGTTCTCTGGGGTGCGGACAATGAAAATGTAGGACGAAAAAATCTGCGTGAAGCAGTTTATCAGATAAAAAAATTACTTGGAAAAGAAATTTTGGTTACGGCAGGACATACCAGCATTTCCTTAAATCCGGAATGTATGCCTGAAATCGATTGGGATTTCATTACAGAGGAAAATATTTTAGAGTATGAGGAAGACGGATTTTTATCGCATTTTCATATTAAGAACAGTTATGAATTTGAGGAGTGGATTGAGTCCATGCAGGAGCAGTATGACCAGTCCTTTTTAAAAAGCGCACGAAAACGTCTTCATGATGCTAATGCTGTAAAGGATATGGCTCAGATACAAAAATACAGCAATATTCTTTTGAAGCACGACTCTTATAATGAAAAGCTGTATCAGGAAATTATGGAAATCTACGCTTCCGGCGGAAATTATAATATGGCGATTAAGCTGTATTATGATTTGGAAAAGGTGCTGGATGAGGAGCTGGGAGTTGAGCCCTCCGGTGAAATTACAGAGCTGTTTCACAGGATTTTTAATGTAAAAGGGAATGTAGCTTCAGATAACGGGAGTTGGAACTTGCCTTTCACAGGAAGAACAGAAGAAATTTATCGTATCAGCGAATGTATTGTAGGTACGGGAAGATGGGGAAATCCTCAGTGTGTTGCTATAAGCGGAGAAGAGGGCGTGGGTAAATCGGCTCTTTTGGATAAAGCAAAACAGATGGTGCGGGGATATCAGATGATACCTTTAAACGCAGCCTGCTATCGTGATGAGTCGGATTTCTTTCTTCGTCCTTGGAATGATATTTTCTGGGAAATTGATCAGTGCGTGGAAAACGGAATTTTGGAAAAAGAAATCGTAGAGGATGAAAAAGGGCAGATAAAGAGAATTTTAAAAGGCGTGCTTACAGAAGGCGAGGAAAAAATGGGCAGACTGACCTATCAGATTTTGGAGCAGTCTGTTTTGGAAATGTTCCGAAGAATTGCAGAACGCCATAAAGTAGTTCTGTTTTTTGATGATATTCAATGGCTGGATAAAATGAGCTTTCAGCTTCTTAACCGTATTTTGCTGACCATAGGAACAGACAAAATATTGCTTATGTGTACTTATAATCAGGATAATGATACAGAGGTTATGGAGGCATTGGAGAAGTTGGTGAAGAATGACTGCCTTCAGGTAATTAATCTTCATTCTTTTACCAGAGAGGAAACCGAGGAGCTTCTGCATCGCCATCTGCCGCAGCTTGACAGGGAAGAAAAGAAAAAAGAAGAAATTTACCGAATGACTGACGGAAATGCTTTTTTCTTAATGGAACTGATGAATTTGATTAAGGAAAAGGGATATACTCTTGAGATATCTCCCAAGACCACAAATCTTATCAAGGCAAGGCTTGCAGGACTGCCGGACAGCGAAACAGAGGTTTTATACTGTATGTCGCTGTTTCCGGAAAAGATAAGCATCGAAGAGCTGGAGTTTCTGCTTCCGGAGCTTGACCGTCTGAACCTTATCCGCATTTTGGAAAAGCTTCAGGAGCGCCGTTTGATTAAAGAGATTTTAGTCGGATGGAATATTTATTATAAATTTGTTCATCGAATATTTCGGGAATATTTGTACGAGCATCAGAGTGTGGGAAAAAGAAGGATGTATCACCAGATGCTTGCACAGTATTATGAAAAGCAGGCGGAGACAAAGGAAAATTTTGCCTGTCTTCCAATGATTATTCACCACTATGAGAGATGCCGTAATCAGGTGAAAACTTATGAATATAAGATTAAATATCTAAAGGAATACTATACGATTATTAATGAAAACTTTCCTGTTCTTCATTGGGAGATAGAATACGGCGATGACGAATACGGCGTAACAAGGGGAGCAGAGGAAATGCTTGCCTTGGCAGAAGAAGTAATTCGTCTGGAAGACAGCTCTCATCAGGCACAGGAAATGAAAATGGAAATGTACTATGTAAAGGGGCGCTATAAAATTGCCATGGGAGAATACGACATGGGTATTCAGTGCATTACGGAAAGCATGCAGCTGGCAGAAAAGCTGGATGAAAAGAAAATGCTCCTTAACAATTTCAAACAGATGATTTTTTACGGTATTCAGGTAGAGGATTTTGTACAGGTGGAGGAATATGTTCAGAAAGGCCTGTGTTACCTTCAGAAGGAAGAAAAGGCAACAGAAGAAAGAGGCGTGTTTATGCGTTTGTTAGGCTGCTATTTCCTCCACAAAGGAGAGTACACAAAGGCAGAAAAAACATTAATCGAAGCTATGAAGATTTTTCGGGAATGTGCAAAGGGAAAAGCACATTTCAATATGAGCATTGCTGCCTGTCAGGGGTATCTGGGAGGTTTAAGCCGTTGTCAGGGCGATTTGGAGATGGCAGCCGTGTACTATGAACGAGCCATTGAAATGGGCAAGGGAAAAGTAGTGACAAACGGACTTGGACAGTTTTATTCCGGTATGGGACAGATTTTCTATTTACAGAATAAGGATAAGGAAGCAAGACAGTATCTGGAAAAAGCAATTTCCTGTCTGAAACGTCATGGGTATTACTGGGGCTTGGAAAGAGCTCAGATTTATATGGCAATGCTTTTAAAACGGCAAAATTCTTTTGAGGAAGCAAAGGCCTACTATGAGGAAAGCAGGCAGATATCCGAGAAAATCAAGAACCCCACAACAATGGAACTGCTTCGGAAATTTGAAGAGGATATGTAGATAAATACAAGAGGTTTCGAAAACGTCTAAAAAGAGATTATGCAAAATGACATTTATTGACGCTTTTTTGACACCTATAATGTATAATTTCACGTATAATATATAGAGGAAAAGAGGGTGCGATATGAGTAATATTATAATTACTGGTAAAGACTTAACACTGGAACAAATTGCTGCTATCTGTCGAGGACATGCGAAAATTGAACTGGCAGAAGAAGCAAAGCAGAACATCATCGAGTCCAGAAAGGTAGTAGATGACTTAGTTGCGGAAGAAAAGGTTGTATACGGAATTACTACTGGATTTGGTAAATTTAGTGATGTTGTAATTTCTCAGGACCAGTGTAAGGCACTTCAGAAAAATCTGATTATCACTCATGCAGTAGGTGCAGGAAATCCTTTCTCAGAGGACATTGCAAGAGGAATTATGCTTCTGAGAATTAACAACCTTGTAAAAGGATTTTCCGGTATCAGATTAGAAACAGTACAGACAATGGTGGATATGCTGAACAAGGGCGTTACAGCATTTATTCCTGAAAAAGGTTCTCTGGGAGCTTCCGGTGACCTCGCTCCATTATCTCACATGGTTCTGCCAATGTTAGGCCTTGGTATGGCTTATTATGAAGGTGAACTCCTTCCGGGTGCAGAAGCTATGAAACGTGCAGGTATTCCTACAATCGAATTATCTGCAAAAGAAGGTCTTGCATTAAACAACGGTACACAGGCAATGACATCAGCAGGTTCTCTTGCATTATACGATGCACTGAATTTATTAAAGGTAGCTGATATTGCAGACGCTCTCTGCTTTGAAGCACAGAACGGTGTTGTAGATGCGTTAGACCACAGAGTACATGATGTACGTCCACATTCCGGACAGTTAGCAACAGCAAGAAACCTGTTAAAACTTCTGGAAGGAAGCAAAAACACCACACGTCAGGGTGAAATTCGTGTACAGGACGCTTATTCCTTAAGATGCTCACCTCAAATTCACGGTGCAAGTAAAGATGCAATCAACTACGTATTAGATAAAGTTAATATTGAAATCAATTCTGTTACAGATAACCCGATTATCTTCAAGGAAGACCGTGCAGGTATTTCAGGCGGTAACTTCCACGGTCAGCCAATGGCGTTAAGCTTTGACTTCCTTGGTATCGGCGTAGCTGAACTGGCAAACGTTTCTGAAAGACGTATCGAGCGTCTGGTAAATCCGGCATACAGCGATTTACCTGCATTCTTAACACCTCATGGCGGTGTTTGCTCAGGATTTATGATCGTACAGTATTCAGCAGCAGCATTAGTATCTGAAAACAAAGTATTGGCACATCCTGCTTCTGTTGACAGTATTCCTTCATCAGCAGGTCAGGAAGACCATGTATCTATGGGTACGATTGCAGCTAGAAAAGCTGGAGAGATTGCTAAGAACGTAAGACGTGTTCTTGCAATGGAATTGATGGTTGCATGTCAGGGTATTGATATGAGAGGCAACAAAGGTCTTGGTAAAGGTACACAGGCTGCTTACGATTTAGTTCGTAAACAGGTTGCTACTTTAGACGATGACCGTGAATTGTACGGAGATATCAACTACTGTGAAGAAATCATTGAAAATGGTTCCTTAATCAAAGCAGTAGAAGAAGCGATTGGCAGCGCAATCGAAACAAGATAATATAATTTAAAGAGGGTGCGTTACGGCTGTGTTTGGAGAGGGACCCCTTTGCCGGTCGTAACTATCAAAAAAAGAGGGAGGTTTATTTTATGGAAAATTTGCTTAATCCTGTTGTAATTGCGGTTGTACTTTTATGTGTACTCTGCTTACTGAAAATTAACGTACTTTTATCCATGCTGGTATCCCTGTTTGTAGCAGGTCTGGTAGGCGGTATGGGTGTCGCAGAAATTAAAGACTCTTTGCTTGCCGGTCTTGGCGGCAATGGTGAAACAGCTCTTGCATACATTCTGTTAGGTACACTGGCAGCATGTCTTGCAACAACCGGTATCACAGAAATTCTGTCAAAGAAAATCGCAAAAGTGGTAGGTGGTAACAAATGGGCAATGATTTTAACATTACTGATTATTGCTTGCTTGTCACAGAACTTAATTCCTATCCACATTGCTTATATTCCAATCCTTGTTCCGCCATTACTGGTACTGATGAACAAGATGAAACTGGACAGACGTGGTGTTGCATGTACTATCGCATTTGGTCATAAAGCGCCATATATTGCAATTCCTTTCGGATTTGGAGCAATCTTCATGGGTATTATCTGCGATAATATCAACTTAAACGTAAAAGAAGATTGGGGCTGGGACAAAGTTACAATCGGCGATGTTACAGCAGTAAACTGGATTCTTGCAGTGGCTATGTTAATCGGTCTTGCAATCGCTTTGTTTGTTACATACAGAAAACCTCGTGAATACAAAGATATTCAGTTAGATGGTGTAAAAGAAACCGGTGATTTAAAACTGGAATACAAACACTGGGTTGTATTAGCAGCTTTAGTAGTAGTAGTAGTAGCACAGTTTGTATGGGGCTCTCTTCCGGTAGCAGCATTGGCCGGTCTGTTAGTAATCTTTATCTTTGGCGCTATTAAACCAAAAGATATTGATGCACAGTTCCAGGAAGGTGTAAAACTCATGGGCTTCATCGCATTTGTTATGTTAGTAGCAGGTGGATTTGCACAGGTATTAAAAGATACAGGTGCAGTAGATGAATTAGTAACAAGTTCTATCGGACTTATGGGCGGAAGTAAATTAGTTGCAGCTATTATTATCACTTTAATCGGTTTGTTAGTAACTATGGGTATCGGTACTTCCTTTGGTACAGTTCCTGTACTTGCAGTATTATACGTTCCATTATGTCATCAGATGGGATTTTCACCGGCAGCTACAATCGTTCTGATGTCAGCAGCAGCGGCTCTTGGTGACGCTGGTTCACCGGCTTCTGATACAACCCTTGGACCTACATCCGGTTTGAATGCAGACGGTCAGCACGACCACATTTGGGATACTTGTGTACCGACATTCTTACACTTTAATATCCCATTAATGATTGCAGCAATTGTTGCAGCTCAGATTTTATAAAATTAAATCGTGGATGTTCGGATAATCAGGGCACCCATCATAATTTATATAAACAATAGATTGCAATCATCTATTGGATGTCATGCGAGAAGAACCTGTTCCGGCGCCTGCGGAACGGGTTCTTTTCACATAGAGCGCTATATCTTGTATAAAAAATACAAAACTATACAAATTTACTCTGGAATATTTTGAAAAGATGTGTTACAATAGAAAAAGCGAAGCCAGAAAGTTATTCGCAGCATAATATGTATAAAATTAATCAAAATATGAAAACTAAATTTAACAGGAGGTATTCATTATGCAGAAATACGTATGTGAACCATGTGGTTATGTATATGACCCAGAATTAGGAGATCCGGATAACGGAGTAGAACCGGGAACAGCTTTCGAAGATTTACCGGAAGATTGGGTGTGCCCAATCTGCGGATTAGGAAAAGAAGAATTTGTTCCTGAAGAAGCATAAGTTAAATTTAAAGATGAAACAAAAACAGGTTCTTTCAGAGCCTGTTTTTTTGTGGTAAAATGGGTTGGATTAACAAAAACGAATGAGGAGGACATGAGATATGAAGTTTACAAAAATGCAGGGAATTGGAAATGATTATGTTTATGTAAATTGTTTTCAGGAGCATATAGAAAACCCTTCTGAGGTATCCAGAAGAATTAGCGACAGACATTTTGGAATTGGCTCTGACGGATTGATTTTAATTAAACCGTCAGAAAAAGCGGATTTTGAAATGGAAATGTATAATGCTGACGGAAGTCAGGGCGCAATGTGCGGAAACGGAATGCGCTGTGTGGGAAAATATGTGTATGACTATGGTCTTACAGATAAAACACGTATTTCTGTGGATACAAAGAGCGGTATTAAGTATCTGGATTTAACAGTGGAAAATAAAAAGGTAAAACAGGTTCGTGTAAACATGGGAGAGCCTGTACTGGAAACAAAAGCAATTCCTATGATTTATGAAGGGGAAAAGGTTATCAGTCAGCCGTTTAACGTAGGACAGGATATTTATGAGATAACAGCCGTATCTATGGGAAATCCTCATGCAGTGGTATATGTAGACAATGTGAAAAATCTGCCTTTGGAGGAAATCGGACCAAAATTTGAAAAACATACAGCATTTCCGGAAAGTGTAAATACGGAGTTTGTCCGTGTGATTGACAGAAGGACCGTAGAAATGCGTGTATGGGAGAGAGGAAGCGGGGAAACCTTAGCCTGCGGAACAGGAGCCTGCGCCGTGGCAGTAGCGTCTGTTTTAAACGGATATACAGAAGATGAAGTGACTGTGAGACTTTTGGGCGGAGACTTGAAAATTTTCTGGGACAGAGCAGAAAACCTTGTTTACATGACAGGACCCGCAGAGGTTGTGTTTGAAGGTGAAATTGAAATTTAAGAAAAGGATTGAAGGAAAATGATTTTTACAAAAAGGATGAGTCTTGAGGATAAGAGGTTTTATTCCCATGTATTTCGTCTGGTTATGCCTATGGCGGTTCAGAACCTCATTAATGTAGGAGTGACCTCCACAGACGTTATTATGCTGGGAAAAGTAGGGGAAACGGCATTGTCGGGAGTATCGCTGGCAAATCAGATTTACTTTATTTTATCCCTACTGTATTTTGGGCTTACCTCCGGCGCCTGTGTTTTGACGGCACAGTACTGGGGGAAAAAGGATACGAGAACCATTGAAAAGGTCATGGGAATGTCTTTTCGCATTTCCATTCTGGCGGGAATTGTGTTTGCGGCAGCGGCATTTTTCTTCCCGTATCAGCTAATGCGTATTTTTACGGCGGATGAAGCAGTAATTGCCGCAGGTGTCAGTTACTTGAAAATCGTGGCGTTTTCTTATGTATTGTCAGCCTTTACAAATGTATATTTAAACATTATACGAAGCATTGAGCAAGTTGTCATAGCGACAGTTGTCTATGGAACTTCTCTTGCGGCAAATATTGTTTTAAACGCAATCTTTATTTTCGGACTTTTCGGGGCACCGGCTATGGGAGCGGCAGGGGCGGCTCTCGGAACACTCTGTTCCCGTGCCGTTGAAGTGGTGATTGTGGTATTTTATGCAGTGAAAATAAACCATGTGGTGAAAATCCGATTTAAGGACTGGTTTGTAAAGGATAAAGCGCTTTCAAAGGATTTCTTTACCTATGCTTTACCTGTGCTTTTAAATGAAATTGCATGGGGAGCGGGAATGGCTGCGATTTCAGCGATTGTAGGGCATTTGGGAAGCTCTGCGGTAGCAGCTCATTCTGTGGCGCAGGTGTGCAGACAGCTTTCTATGGTTATCGGATTTGGTATTTCCAGTGCAACGGCAATTATGATTGGAAAAGCCATTGGTGAGAAAAAAGAAGAGCTGGCAAGGGAATACGGAAAGAAATTCGTCAAAATTGCCATTGTATGCGGTATCGGCGGCGGATTGCTCATATTGGCGATTTCCCCATTTGTGCGAAGTATGCTGAACCTGACACCGCTGGCAAAAAGCTATCTTACAGCTATGATGTTTATTATGTCTTACTATGTAGTGGGTCAATCCATTAACACTACTTTGATTGTAGGGGTATTTCGTGCCGGCGGAGATACACGGTTTGGACTGATTTTGGATGTGGGCGTTATGTGGCTTTGCTCTATTTTAGGAGCGGCAGTGGGAGCTTTTGTCATAGGAATTCCAATGCCTTGGGTGTATATTCTGCTGTGCAGTGATGAAATTATTAAAATACCGTTTTCCATATATCGGTATAAAACTTATAAATGGTTAAATAATGTGACACGATAAAAATAAGGGGGAAACCTCTTATTTTTTGTTTCATAGGAAATTGCGCAACAACGCAATCTTTTTTATCAAATGCTCTTGACAAAAAGAAAATTGTGCACTTTGGATAATGTAAAATCGACTTTGGTTTCCATAACCTGAAAAACCCATGTTTTTCCTTTAAAAATAAAAAATTTTTATCTTCCTCGGAGTGTTAAAAACACGTTAAACAATGGATTTGAAAAGGAAAATGGATATAAATGGTACAGAATTGTGCAATATTTCCCCTTTCTTTTCGGAAGAAAAAATGGTATACTGTGGAATACAAAATGTTGTGAAAACAAAAGTGAAAAAATATTATGAAATACCAGATATAGTGTTACGAAAGTTTATGAGGTGAAAGTGATGATGTATGTAATTAAGAAAGACGGAACAAAAGAGGATTTCAATATCCAGAAAATTGTGCGTGCAGTGAACAAATCTGCATCCAGAATTATGTATGACTTTAAAAAGGATGAGATTGATTTTCTTTGTGAATACGCAGAGGAAAAAGCGCAGTCCTTGGAGAAGGAAGAAATCTCTATTCAGGATATGCACAATATTGTAGAGGGAGCACTGGAAAAGGTAAATCCTGCGGTTGCAAAAAGCTACCGTGATTACCGCAATTACAAACATGATTTTATTCACATGATGGATGAGGTTTATACAAAGAGCCAGTCCATCCGATATATCGGCGATAAGAGCAATGCCAATACAGACAGTGCTCTCGTTGCTACAAAGAGAAGTCTTATTTTCAATGAATTAAACAAAGAATTGTATCGAAAATTTTTTATGACAAGAAACGAGCTTCAGGCATGTAAAGACGGATATATTTATATTCATGACCAATCCGCACGTCTGGACACCATGAACTGCTGTCTGTTTGACGTGGCAAACGTGCTGCGGGGCGGCTTTGAAATGGGAAATGTATGGTATAACGAGCCAAAGACGCTGGACACTGCTTTTGACGTTATGGGAGACATTATTTTAAGCACGGCAGCGCAGCAGTATGGCGGGTTTACTGTACCGGAGGTAGATAAAATCCTTGCGCCTTATGCAGAGAAAAGCTATCACAAATATTGCGAGGAATTCTTGAAATACGTAGATGCTGACTGGGCGCCTGCAAAGGAGAGAGCACATCAGTATGCCATGGACAAGGTTCGCCGTGATTTTGATCAGGGCTGGCAGGGAATTGAATATAAATTAAATACCGTTGGTTCTTCCAGAGGCGATTATCCTTTTGTTACCGTGACATTGGGACTGGGAATGGAACGTTTTGAGAAAATGTGCAGTATTTCTCTTTTAGAAGTACATAAAGAGGGACAGGGAAAAGAAGGTCACAAAAAACCAGTGCTGTTTCCGAAAATCGTATTCTTATATGATGAAAATATTCATGGAGAAGGAAAGGAAGGCGAGGATGTCTTTGAAGCTGGAATTTCCTGTTCCGCAAAGACCATGTATCCGGATTGGCTTTCTTTAAGCGGAAAGGGATACATATCCAGCATGTATAAGCGATATAAGAAAGTTATCAGTCCTATGGGATGCAGAGCCTTTTTAAGCCCTTGGTATGAAAGAGGCGGTATGACACCGGCAGATGACAATGATGTTCCTGTATTTGTGGGAAGATTTAATGTAGGTGCGGTAAGTCTTCATTTGCCTATGATTTTGGCAAAGGCACGTTCAGAGGACAAGGATTTCTATGAAGTGCTTGACTTTTATCTGGAAATGATCCGCAATCTTCATATCCGTACTTATGATTACTTAGGAGAGATGAAAGCATCTACCAATCCTCTTGCTTACTGTGAAGGCGGATTTTACGGCGGTAATTTAAAACCTTCTGATAAGATTAAACCGTTATTAAAGCCTATGACAGCATCTTTCGGTATTACAGCTTTAAACGAGCTTCAGGAGCTGTATAACGGTAAATCTATTCGTGAAGATGGAAAGTTTGCGTTAGAGGTGCTTCAGTACATCAATAAAAAGGTGGAGCAGTACAAGAAGGAAGACGGTAATCTGTATGCAATTTACGGCACACCGGCAGAAAGCCTCTGCGGACTTCAGGTAGAGCAGTTCAGAAAGAAATACGGTATTGTGGAAGGGGTTTCTGACAGACCTTATGTAAGTAACAGCTTCCATTGTCATGTAACAGAAGACATCACTCCGATTGAAAAGCAGGATTGTGAAGGTAGATTTTGGGAGCTTTGCAACGGCGGAAAAATTCAGTATGTGCGCTACCCTATCGGGTATAATGTGGATGCAATCCGTGCCTTAGTCAGACGTGCTATGGATTTGGGTTATTATGAGGGAGTCAATCTTTCTCTTGCATATTGTGATGATTGCGGACACGAAGAATTGGAGATGGATGTGTGTCCGGTATGCGGTTCTAAGAATTTGACAAAGATTGATAGAATGAACGGATATCTGTCTTACAGCCGTGTACATGGAGATACTCGTTTAAATACGGCAAAGATGGCTGAAATCGCAGAACGTAAATCTATGTAAGAAAGATTTTCTTCAAGATTTTGTTTCATTTTTGAAAAAATTGTGATACCATATTTTTGACTTTATAAAAATTTTAGAAAAGCAGAGGGATAAGAAATATGGAATCGTATGGATATTTGTTAGACTTGGCATTAATCTTGCTGAGTACGAAAGTATTTGGGCTTATTACAAGAAGAGTAAAGCTGCCGCAGGTAGTAGGTGCTCTTTTGGCAGGTTTGATTTTAGGACCGGCGTGTATCGGCGTACTGCATCAGACAGATTTCATTTATCAGGTTTCTGAAATCGGCGTTATTGTATTGATGTTCTGTGCCGGTTTGGAGACAGATGTTGATGAATTGAAGAAAAGTGGAAAAGCTTCCTTTGTAATTGCGTTGCTGGGAGTAATTGTTCCGCTGTTAGGCGGATTTGCAGTGGCAGCGTATTTTAACAGACCGGGTATGCTGGAGCCGGCGGCAGATGTAAGCGTAATTTTACAGAATGTGTTTATTGGTGTTATTCTCACTGCAACATCGGTAAGTATTTCGGTTGAAACTTTAAAAGAAATGGGAAAACTGAATACAAAAGCGGGAAATGCTATTTTAGGCGCAGCGATTATTGATGATATTTTAGGTATTGTGGCGTTGACTATCATTACCAGCTTAGCAGACTCATCTGTAAATGTTGCTTTGGTATTTATTAAGATTATCGGCTTCTTTATCTTTGTGGGAGTGGGCGGATACCTGCTTCACATTATCTTCCAGAAATGGGTGAAGGGATATGAAAGAGATTTACAGCGTTTCGTTATTTTGGCATTTGTAATCTGTTTACTGTTTTCTTACTGTGGAGAGGAATTCTTTGGAGTGGCAGACATTACCGGCGCATTCTTTGCAGGACTTATTATTACAAAGACAACCCATACGACTTATATTGCAAGACGATTTGGAATTTTATCTTATATCCTTTTATCGCCTGTATTTTTCGCAAATATCGGTTTGCAGGTAGAGCTTCCAAGCATGAGCCCGATGATTATAGGATTTGCGGTTACTTTGGTAATCGTTGCTGTTCTCACAAAGGTAGTGGGCTGCGGTGCAGGTGCGAAGCTTTGCAAATACAGCAATAAAGACTGTATACGTATTGGTGCAGGTATGGTTTCCAGAGGCGAGGTCGCCTTGATTGTAGCGGCAAAGGGAAATGCCATTGGACTGATTTCCGCTGATTTAATGGGTCCGATTGTTATTGTGGTAGTAATTACGACGATTATTTCACCAATTCTTTTAAAAATGACTTTCAGCGAAAAAGACCATAAGGACGAAGGCAATGATTTTGTAGAAAGTGATTTGATGAAACAGTTAGAAGAATATGACGAGGAAATGGAAAAAGAACAGTCTCGTTACGTAACAATAAAAGATAAGAAATAAGAGAAAGGGAGTTGTAGCATTTTAATGCGGCAACTCTCCTTTGCTAGAGGGAGAAAAAATGGCAGCAGTTTTTTTAGCGGCAGTAAATGCAAAATATATACATTCAAATTTGGCAGTATACAGCATGAAATCCTATTGCAGAGAATATGAAAAATATGTGGAAATAGGAGAATATACAATTAATCAGCAAAAGGATGAGATTTTAAAAAGTATTTATAAGAAACAGCCGAAGGTGTTGTGCTTTTCCTGCTATATATGGAACATTTCTTTTGTGAAGGAGCTGATATGCGACTTAAAGAAAATTTTGCCGCAAACCGTTATCTGGGCAGGAGGACCTGAGGTTTCTTATGATGCAGAGAAATTTTTGCAGGAGCTGCCGGAGGTTACCGGAGTTATGTGCGGTGAGGGAGAGCAAACTTTTCTGGAGCTGGTGCAGCATTATGTTCATGAAAAAGAGGAGGATGCACTGGCTGATATTAAGGGAATTGTGTTTCAAAAAAACGGGGAGATTGTGAGAAATCCTTTCCGTGAAATCATGGATATGGATAAGCTGGTATTTCCGTATAAAAATATTTCCCTGTTTGAACATAAAATTATTTATTATGAAAGCAGCAGAGGATGTCCTTTTTCTTGCAGCTATTGTTTATCCTCTATTGATAAGAAGCTGAGATTTCGCAGTCTTTCTCTGGTAAAAGAGGAATTGCAGTTTTTCCTTGATGCAAAAGTTCCGCAGGTGAAATTTGTAGACAGAACCTTTAACTGTAAAAAGGAACATGCTCTTGAAATCTGGAATTATATTCATGAGCATGATAACGGCATAACGAATTTTCACTTTGAAATTGCGGCGGATTTGCTTACCGAGGAAGAAATTCAGCTTATTCACACCATGCGTCCGGGGCTTATCCAGTTGGAAATCGGGGTACAGTCCACCAATCCGAAAACCATAGAAGAAATCAGGAGAAAGACCAGTTTTGAGAAGATTTCAGAAAAAGTGAAAAAAGTACAGGAAGGAAAAAATGTCCATCAGCATTTGGATTTGATTGCAGGACTTCCTTATGAGGGATATGAAAGCTTTAAAAAGTCTTTTTGTGATGTGTATGCTTTAGCGCCGGAACAGCTTCAGCTTGGATTTTTAAAGCTGTTAAAGGGTTCTTACATGAATGAGAAGGCAAAAGATTATGGATGTGTATGCAAAGGGAAGGAGCCTTATGAGGTATTGGGGACAAAGTGGCTGTCCTATGGAGAAATTTGCAGATTAAAAGGAATTGAGGACATGGTAGAGGTATATTATAACAGCGGACAGTTCTGCCATACCATGAAAGCCATGGAGGGTTATTTCTCAGATGCTTTTTCCATGTACGAGACGCTGGCGGACTTTTATGAGAAAAAGGGATATTTTGGTATTTCTCATTCCAGAATAAGAAGATACGAAATACTGATGGAATTTTTAGAAGAAAGAGAAGTAGAAAATCTTTCTTACTTTAAGGAATTGATGATTTTAGACCTTTATGCAAGGGAAAATTTAAAGACAAGACCGGTATGGGCGGCGGATAGAAAAGCGTATAAGGAAAAGATACAGGAATTTTACACAAAAGAAGCGGAAGCGCCGGAAGTTTTACAGGATTATGCAGGATATCAACCAAAACAGTTAGAAAAGATGACGCATCTTGAAATTTTTTCCCATAATGTGCCGGAAGGAAAAGCGGAGAAAGGAA
>ERZ791901.895-NODE-895-length-16414-cov-2.522098_pt1 | contig 16414 bp, 8 predicted proteins | sample MGYA00510150_ERZ791901 | MGnify/ENA primary metagenome ERZ791901 (study PRJEB30046, sample SAMN00792058) | human gut metagenome | study: EMG produced TPA metagenomics assembly of the A metagenome-wide association study of gut microbiota in type 2...
GAGATTACAGATGATTTCTCACAAATTTATATGTTATCAAAAGCAATTTTGAGCAATAAAGGGAGAATAACAAGGGATATCGTGATAAAAGCAATACTGGAATGGTCAGATATTCCTAAATATTTCAATCGCTTTGCAGGGCCTACAACCAGAAGTGCAATTGAAATGTATAAAAACCCCGGTATGGAAATGAAGCCGCTTCCTGGTGCTGTAGCTGTAGACTATGCATCTAAGGCAACAAATGGAGCAGCAATGAAAATTGCGCCGGCAGGAATTCTACATCCGGGAAATCTGGAAGCTGCTATTGATGATGCTATTGTCATAGCACAGGTAACGCACGATAATTCTCTTGCCATTTCCGGGGCTTGTGCTATTGCTGCAGCAACGAGCGCATCACTTGCAGAAAAGGCTACTATTGAAGAGGCGATAAGTGCAGGTGTTTATGGTGCAATACGAGGAGAAACAAAAGCAAAAAGTGTTTCCAGAGTAGTCGCGGGAGCAAGCGTTGTAGAACGCATAAAGTTAGCACTGCAGATAGCTGAGGGAGCCGGTAGTAAAGAAGAGAAGCTGCTGAAATTATCACAGATAATCGGTAGTGGTCTCCATATTTCAGAAGCAGTACCTTGCGCTTTTGGAATTGCAGCCTTAAATAAAGACAGTGCCTTGCAGGCTGTCATTGATGCTGTAAACATCGGGTATGATACAGATACGATTGCTACGATTGTCGGGACGATGGTAGGTGCTTTTGTAGACTTTGAGGATAAGAACTTCCTAGATTTATATGACAAGGTGCAAAAAGCAAATGAAATAAATCTTATTATATTGGCTGATGAACTTGCTACAGCTGCAAAAGTAGGATAATATTTATAATACGCAGGAATGGTATGTATGCCATTCCTTTTTCTATTCATAATCGTGCCGGTAGGATTACAATGAATTCTTTGAAAAGTATTTACATTAAATAGGCATTCATTTATAATGAAATTTAAAAGGAAGTATGTTACGGCTATATGAGGTGAAGAAAAATGCGAACAAATAGTATAAAATATCTTTCAATTTATGAAGATCTGAAAGAAGAAATCATAAATGGTACATATCCGATAGGTGAACTGTTTCCAGCAGAACCAGAGCTGCAGACCCTTTTTGGCGTAAGTAGGATAACTGTTCGACATGCTGTTCAGCTCCTTGTTGATGAAGGGTACCTGCAGCGAATTCATGGTGTAGGAACTGTGGTCGTTAGTCAGAAGGAATCATTGCAGCTGCAGAATCTGCTTAGCTTTTCTGAAGAATATAAAGGAGCCGGTGTTCATTCAGATATTATTTCATTTGAAGAAAGAATATCTGCTTCATCCCTAGTGTGTTCTAAATTGAATCTGTCTAAGGGATCAGAGGTAAGCTGTCATGAACGCTTGCGTTGGAGTGATAACAGTCCAATTGGCTTCCAGCGTGTATACTGTCCGCTTCATTTAGCATTGACAAGGAATGAACTAATAAGACCTAATGTATCTTTATATCAGCTATTTAAAGAAAAGGGCTACAGTGTGAAGAATGCCAATGAAACAATAGAATCAGTGATTGCTGATAAAAAGATTGCAGATTATCTGCATGTAAAAGAGGGGAGCCCATTGCTGTTTGTACAGCGAGTCACGAAGGATCAGCGTGATAGAATTGTAGAGTATGCTGAATTTTATTATAGAGGGGATCGATATCGGTATAGTGTGCAGCTCCATGTTCCAGATTGATATGGATGGGAGTAAGAGTTAAAATGTCATTCAAATCTACAAGCATCCAGCCATAATGTAGTATGGAGAATCATACAAATCTAATTGGATTTTATTGATTCTTTTTGTTTGTTTCTTCACTTTCTAAATTTTCCTGTACATCTTCATGATATCTTTCTACATCGCGGCTTCTTTTTAAGTCCTTCCATTCTTTACTTTTGTGTATTTTGGTCGAAAAGGGCAGTTTCCACACATATTTTTGATTTGTCCGTGGATACATAGGATGTAGCTTTCATATGAAGAATGTGTTAACGAACGATGACAGCTGTATGAATAAAAAGCACATTAAAAAGCCATGCGATCACTCACATGGCTTATCTGCATTAGCTTGCTTTATAATATATGACAGATTCATAAGGACGAAGTGTGATACACTTGTCAGCTTTACTGTCCTTATAATTGCTTAGCAACAGCACATAATCTGTCAGATTTTCTTTTATTTCCACACGTACAGCTTCTGCATAGAAATTGCTGAGTACAATCAGTTCTCCTTCCTCTCCTTTGCGTTTGTATGCAAAGATTGTCTTATGATCCTGCAGTAATGGAATATACAGGCCATCCTGAATCACCTTATACTCTTTCCGCATGCGTATCAATTTATGATAATGATAAAATACGGAATTTTCATCCTGTAGTGCATTTTCAATATTGACAGTTTTATAGTTATCGATTACTGACAGCCATGGAGTACCATCTGTAAAGCCTGCATTTTGCTTGCTGTTCCATTGCATTGGTGTTCTTGCATTATCCCGGCTGCGTTCCTGTAATATATGCAGGATTTCTTCCTTACTGCGCCCTTCCTTCTTAAGAATATCATAGAAATTTGTACTTTCTACATCGCGATATTGTGATATATCATGGAAATATGCATTGGTCATACCGATTTCCTCACCCTGATACACATACGGTGTCCCCCGCATGCAGTGAAGCACAGTTGCCAGCATTTTAGCGGCTTCTATACGATAGTTTTTATCATCGCAAAATCTTGAAAGCGCACGGGGCTGATCGTGATTACACCAGAATAAGGCATTCCATGCATCTGCTTCCTGCATACCTGTCTGCCAGTCATTCAAGAGCTGCTTTAGCTCCATGAAATCAAACGGCATCAGCTCCCATTTCTTTTTGTTTCTATAGTCTACCTTTAGATGATGGAAGGTAAATACACTCGTCAGCTCATGGGCGTCACTTCCTGAGTAACGTGTGCAATTCTCTAAGGTTGTTGAACTCATCTCACCAACCGTCATACTGTCTTCATCCTTGCCAAAGCTGTTCAGATTCAGTTCTTTCAAATATTCGTGAATGTGTGGACCATCCGTGTAAAACTGCCGGCCGTCAAAGAGGTTTGGATCATCCTCGAAGGAGCCTTTTGATACAAGATTAACTACATCGAAGCGGAATCCATGAACCCCCTTACTGCGCCAGAAGTTGACGATATCAGCCAGTTCTTTTCTGACTTCCGGATTGTCCCAGTTTAGATCAGCCTGTGTGACATCATACAGATGCAGATAGTACTCATCCAGCTCCTTGACATATTCCCATGCAGGACCGCCAAACTTTGAATTCCAGTTATTCGGAGCACTGCCATCTGCTTTTCCTTTGCGGAAAAAAAAGTAATCTTTATATTTCTCTTCGCCCTTTAAAGCCTTCTGAAACCAGACATGCCGCGTTGAAGCATGATTGAACACCATATCCAGCATGATATCAATGCCACGCTTTTTTGCTTCCCTGCATAATTCAGTAAAATCCTCCATAGTTCCATAGCGTGGATCGATTGCTCGATAATCTTCTACATCATAGCCATTATCCCGTTGCGGCGATACAAACATTGCATTAAACCAGATATAATCAATACCAAGCTTCTGCAGATAATCGAGTCTGGAAATGACACCCTGTAAATCGCCCCATCCATCTCCATTGGAATCCTGAAAGGATTTTGGATAAATCTGATATACTGTTTTCTCTTTAAAATTCATACTGCCCTCCTATTTGTATGTGATGATATGAGCATCACCAGCTGCTATCTTTTCGTGCTGTTTTTCAAGTGTGATCGCTGTCCCGTCCGTAAATACCACTGGAGAAACAAGAGATTTTCCTTTCCTTTTGATAACATCCAACTCTACATCAACCAGTACGTCACCCTGTTTTACGACATCTCCAGCCTTTACGTGCGGGTGGAAGCCTTCTCCATTTAATTCCACAGTATCCATACCAATGTGAATCAGAACCTCTTTTCCGTTATCTGCCTTGATACCGTAGGCGTGGCCGGTCGGAAATGCGACCATGATGGTTCCGCTGAACGGAGCCAGAACACGGGTATCCTGTAATTCTACTGCAAAGCCGTCACCCATAGCTTTGGATGCAAATGCCTGATCCTCTACTTCTTCCATCGGCATACATATACCGCTCATTGGTGAATGGAAGCTTTCCTCTTCGGCCGAGACGATGACAGCAGCTTCCTTTTGCTGCAGTTTCTTTTTTTCAACAAGCAGAGTCAAAACAAACGGAATGATAATCGCCGCTGCCATAGCTGCAAGGAATGCCAGCCAAAATTGTGATTTTATGGAAATGATGCCCGGTAAACCGCCGACACCGATGCTGAAGGCCTGCACCCCGCATCCTACAGATATCACTGCTGCAGCTGCAGAACCGATCATGCCGCAAATCAAAGGAAAGCCATATTTCAGATTGACACCAAATAAAGCCGGTTCTGTAACACCGAGATAGCAGGATATCAGGGCCGGGATATTGATCTGCTGTGCTTTTTCATCCTTTTTCTGAAGAACTGCCATTGCAAGAACACTGGAGCCCTGCGCAATATTGGATAATGCAATCATTGGCCAGAGAATTGTACCGCCAAACATATTCGTCAGCGTTGTATCAATTGCATTCGTCATATGATGTAAGCCGGTCATAACGATTGGCGCATAGATCAGCCCAAATACCGCGGCAAACAAAACGCCAAAGCTGGAGGTTAGTCCGGTATAGACAATATCCGCAATTGCATTTCCTATTGTCCAGCCTACAGGTCCAACCAGAGTATGAGCAATAACAACTGCCGGGATCAGTGAACAGAACGGCACAACAATCATAGAAATGACAGCAGGGCAGTGCTTACGGAAGAATTTTTCAAGATATACGAGGACAAAGCCTGCCATCATGGCTGCGATTACCTGCCCCTGATAGCCAATCATTTGAATCTGTGTGAAACCAAAATCCCATACAGGAATAGCGGAAGCCTCGGTTCCGGCTACCTGGAAGCCATTTAACAGCTGCGGAGAAACAAGGGTTAGCCCAAGGATGATTCCAAGAATCTGTGTTGTTCCCATTTTTTTAGTAATGGACCATACGATACCCACCGGCAGCATGTGGAAGACGGCTTCACCAATCAGCCATAGAAAGCTGTATACGCCATTCCAGAACTGTGAGGCTTGGGCGAGTGTCTGTCCGTCAAACATCGCAATCTCGCCTATGATATTGCGAAACCCGAGAATCAGACCGCCGCAGATCAATGCCGGGATCAGAGGTGCGAAGATTTCTCCAAGAGCACCCATCATTTGCTGTAATACTGTCTGATTTGATTTTGCAGAGCTTTTCAGTGAATCCTTGGAAACTCCTTCAATGCCTGCATAAGCCGTAAATGCATTGTAAAATTCACTGACCTCATTTCCGATTATGACCTGAAACTGACCGGATTGTGTGAATGTCCCCTTTGCACTGGGAAGGGATTCGATTGCCGCAACATCTGCCAGCTCCGGCTTTTCCAGTACAAATCGCATTCTGGTAACACAGTGAGAAACGGCCTGTATGTTCTCTTTACCACCGACGTATAACAATAGTTTTTTTACATCTTCCTGAAACTTTTCCATAAGCTCCTCCTTAAACATGTACGTACATCTCAATACAACAACAGTATAACTTGTACGTACATGTATGTCAATATCTTTTTTAAATAATCATTTGTTTTGTAAAAGAACAAATGTAGCAGGTAGCCGTCTATTCGTTAATGGTATTTCAAATAAAAAGGGGCTGTGACAGATAAGTCACAGCCCAGACATAAAAAATACACCCAATTCTATAGAGAAGAAGGTGTATTTTTTGGTATAATTTATGTATGACAAGTACTCAAATTAACCAAGGAAATTATACCGCATATCAACCATATATGCTACTAAATTTTGATTATTCTTTTCAAAATGATGTTCTTGATGATGATTTGAGCGTCACGATCTTGGAAGTCTTAGGGAGGATTAATCTAAATAAATTTATAGATTTCCATAATCTTGATTCTCGCTCTTATGACCCTGTCATGATGTTGACCATCATCCTTATGGCCTTTGCTGAAGACGGCTATGCTTCTTTACGAAAACTGGAAAAACTTTGTCGCTATGATATTCGTTACCGTAGTATCACGAACGGTTGTGTTCCAAGTTATAAGAGCTTTGAACGATTCATCAATCATACATTGAAAGAATCCATTCAAACGATTGCGAAAGAAATCTATCTGTATGTACAAGATGAAAAAGCATTGGAAGAACAGATTCTTTATATTGATGGTACAAAATTTGAGGCAAATGCCAATAAGATGACGTTCTGTTGGAAAGGTTGGAGTAAACGATACCTTCCCAGACACTGGCAGAAATGTATGGAACTGTTAAAACAAGTGAATCGATACTTTAAAAAACATGAAATCAATATCAATTATTCAATTTTGAAATATCCAAATATTGAGTATATGATCAAAATAGATGAAGCGCTTGAAAATTGGCTGAAGGAAAAAGAATATATCCGAAAAGGCAGAGGAAAACACGAAATCGCAAAATTGTGCGATGAATTGAAGAAAAGTGCAGTAAAGATGTGGGAGTATGCAATCCAGGAAGATATATTGGAAGACAGGAACAGTTTTTCCAAGACAGATCCAGATGCCACATTCATGCATATGAAATATGATTATTATAATCATACAAATGTATTCAAACCGGGATATAACGTACAAATAGGAGTAAATAATGGGTACATCGCCTATCAATATCTAAGTAGTGATCCAAATGATATAAAAACGTTACAACCATTTACAGAAGGATATAAAGAATTATATGGAAAATACCCTGATATAGAAGTAACGGATGCAGGATATGGGAGCTATGATAATTACTGTTACTGCAAAAGTAAAGGGATTAAAGGACTATTGAAATACAGTGGATATGAAAAGAAGAAAGAGAAAGTAAATGATAAGAATCGCTATCAACTGCGGCACATGGAACGACAAGAGGATGGTACTCCAGTATGTCCAGCCGGACATGTATTTGAGATAGAGCGAATAGGACTCAATATCAAAGGACAATATCCAAAAACGACGATGTATTACAGAAATAAAAACTGCGGTGAATGTCCACACAGGAGCAAATGCACGACATCAAAGAACGGAAGAAGTGCACGGATAGTCCCTGCCTTAGAAAAGATGCATAAAGAGATAGATGAATGTCTAAAGAGTGAAGAAGGAAAGAGATTGATGAGAAATCGTAGTGCACAGGCAGAGGGAGCGTTTGCGGACATCAAACAAGATTTTGAATATGTCCGCTTGCATCGACGAGGAGAAAGCGGAGTCAAGGTAGAACTAAGCTTAGTGTGTATTGGATATAACATAAGAAAGTACCATAATTATAAAATAAGGGATAAAAAAAGAGAAAAGCAGAGAAATGTAAGCAAACTGAATTAGTTTTCCACAATGGGATGGGGGATTTCTAACGAAAAAAGGGCCTAAAACCAGATTCACTCAAAAAGTTGTTTTCAGTGTACCCAAAATACAAAAATCATAATAAAAAAGGCTGTGATTTTCAGAGAAACACTAATTTCTCTTACTCGTCACAGCCCCTTTGTTTTTACATCCGATACACAGTTTCATGTTTGTTCCTGTATTTGATATTACCTATATTTAGTATTGTGGAATACCTTCCTTTTCGTTATAATTCCGCTCATAGAAGAAGTGGAGGGATGTCCTGAAAACCTTTATGCTACACCACCCTAATTGCATGGAATGCGATATGCATTCGTTTGACCCCAGAAAAAAGGCCATACGGACAGCCAGGTCAAATGCCGATTATTGTGACTGTAAAGTCTTGTTGTTGGTTTAAAGCCAGTTTTATGAGTATCGATACTTGTAAGATCAATAAGAGTAATAAAGGCAGATGTTTGTCGTATAGACTCAGGATATCCCGTATATTTTATTATTATGAACATAGAATCATACAGCACAGCGGATATAACAGGATCAGTATGCACGTTTGCATATGCAGGTATTATACTCACTAAGAAAACGATTATTTTTTGTATGGCAGCGGTACTGCTTTTCGGCTGCAGTGTGAAAACGGAGGAAAAGGAAAATTATAGTGATGAAATGAAGATAGCACATACAGTGGATCTGTCAGAAGATGACGGGGCAGACAGTGTGGAGCGTGAGGGTGATCAAAAGGAATCACCATATTTCAAGCATCCGGATTTCTATCATATGAAGTCTACCGGTACGCTTACCTTGCTGCCGAAATTTAAAACGATGCAGCAGACGAGTGAATGGAGCTGCGGTGTGGATGCGGCACTCATGGTATTGCAGTATTACGGGAAGCTCGGTAAGCACAATGAGGAAACACTTGTGCAGCTTCGCACAAATAAACTGAAAAGTGAGGCTACCTCTTTACAATCCATGATACAGATTTTCGAAGGTGTTGGAGGGTTTCAGATTCATTCAACGTATGATTACAGGGAAAGCGATTACGATAAAATCAATCTGCGCATGATTCAGGATTTTTTAAAAAAAGGTATACCGGTTATGGTGGCATGGAATGACTGGGGAGGACACTGGCAGGTAATCATCGGATATGATACCATGGGGACGGAAACAACACAGGATGATGTTCTTATTGTGGCGGATTCCTATGATACAACAGACCATAATCAGGACGGCTATGGTATTTACCCTGCAGAACGTTTTTATTATAATTGGACGATGTATGATTTCTTTTCAAAGAATTACGGAATAGCGGAAAGAGATAAGCTGTTTATTGCTGTAGAGCCGAAAGCGTAAATGAAGGGAAGCTTTGTGCCTGGATATGCGGTAGGACACTCGATATCTTAATGAAGGGGCTGCTGTCCTGCTTTAGGCATACTGCAGGTTGACGATTGTAACTGTTGATAGAGCAGAAGAAACAACACCATATCTGTTGCATGTATACAGTCAGATACATCACAGACAGGTATATTCATAATATGGAAAGCAGGCTATGAACTCATTATAAGCAAAAAAGACAGAATCATGAACCTGAGAAGGTTCTCAGGCTTGGATTCTGTCTTTTGTTATGAAATGGCAATCATCCTATGCAGATGCAGAGAATAGATGCAGGTCGTGATACTATGCTTTGGATATAAGATATGCATAGCCTTTTTATACATAGCAAGCTGTCCCTTATATCGTTGTATGAATTCCGCATCCTCTTTGAGAGAATCTGTCTTGAAATCAAGGATGATCATACGGTCGTTTTGAATGCTGACAAAGTCCATATAGCCATGTAGAATTTGCAATCCGTCCTTAACCATAAACGGCATTTCATGATGGACATCCCCTCTGTATGCCGACAGATAATCCGGATCCTTTCCCAGCTGCAGCAATGTCTGAATATCCCATTCCTTCAGCTCCAACAGCTGCTGATTGGCGACTTGGAGAATAACATCACGACTCCATATAGGAGCCTGAAGTGCCTCTATCATTTTATGCATCATGGTTCCATAATCACTTCCCTGCATGTCATCGTCAAATGTAAACGCAGGCAGCTCCCTTGCCTCTTGTGCGGAAGCGGTTACCAGTTCAATGCTTTTGGATGGCTTTTCATATACCCGGAAAGGATGATCTACGCCTGCCTCTGCCTGTTGCACCTCACTGTGCCAGAGGCGGTGCACCTCCTTTATAGTAAAGAGTGGACTTGGGTTGCATAAAAACGTCTGTAAAATCCATGATGTATAGCCATTGCGGTTGTATACCTGCGACATGCTTAACGGATGCTTATAGGCATCAAGCTCAAGTATACAGTCAACGATATGCATCTGTGTCTGGGCACGGGTGGTTGCCACGTAGAGAATGCGCATCTCCTCCTCCAGCTCTTCCTTATCCTTTTTATGTTCCATGGCGATTCGCGGTATCGTTGTGCGGACATAGCGCTGCGGTAAGTCCATTGCCTTCATTGCCAGTCCGAGCTCGGAATCACTGATACAGAAATCCTTAAATTCGATTGGTGTCTGCTTATCGGTAGACCATAGGAATACGACGGGGAACTGCAGACCCTTGGACTGGTGGATACTCATAACACGGACCACATCCGCCTCAGCGCCAATCGGAATCGCCTCTGCTGTCTGAGCATCCTTGATCTGTTCGATCTGTGAAAGAAAGGAGGATAATCCGGAGGCATACTGATCCTCAAACTGTACAGCCTTTTCAAACAGCAGATCCAGATTGGTTTTTTCCTGAATGCTTGTATGCAGACGATAATAATCCTGCATCTCATACAGTTTATTTATGAGCTCACTGATGCGCAGCCTGCCATGTTGGAAAATCAGCTCCTGTAATATTTCAAATCCGGGAAACGGATGCTCACAGAACCAGGAATAATAGGATTGTCCCTTTTCCTTCTGCAGCTTGGCCTGTGCGAAATCCATAGTTGATTTACGAAAAAGCGGTGACAGCATAGTGGCAGTAAAGCTGATATCATCGTGCGGATGCAAAATACACTTCATTGCGGACAGAATCACCTGTACGGCATTGGATTGATAGAATCCGTATTTGATATCAATGAAATACGGGATATTCAGCTCATCGAAAATCTTCTTCATATCATCCTTGCGGGCATTTCCACGGACGAGGACAACAAAGTCCTTCCACTTTCGCTGCTCGCGCTCCTTAATTTCCAAAATCTGATTGGCAATATAGCTTGCCTTTAATTCATTTTTGGAAACGATAATCCCCTCTGCTTCCTTAATTTCGTTATGGTATACAGCATGAAAACAGATGGGAACATTATCCTCGTTCTGCGCAGGGACACCGGTTTCTACATCATCCTCTTTTGCATAGCTGCAGGAAAATCCATCGATATTCATCAACAGCTTAAACAGGTCATTATTAAAATCGACAATCATTTTCTTGGAACGGTAATTATTTGAAAGATAAATAACCTCATCAAATACTCCGCGATGATCGATCAGTCCCTTCATCAAAGACGGCTTGGCATGACGGAATCCATAAATTGACTGCTTGATGTCTCCAACACGGAATACATTGTTCTTTCTGCAGATCAGCATTACCAGCTGGTTTTGAACATCATTGCTGTCCTGAAATTCATCCACCATGATTTCAACGAATTTTTCACGATAGATATCAGCAACACGGCCACCCTTCGCCTGTAAAATTTCCAGAGCGAAATGCTCCATATCATCAAAGTCGATGACCTTATGCTCTTCCTTTATCCTTGCATAGGCGCTGCGATAATCCCTGCACATGTCCACCAGCTTTTTTATATAAGGATACAAGTAGCGGATATCACGCATAAATTCATCCTCACTGAACAGGATTTCCAGTTGTGCATCCTCTAAAGCAAGAAGACTTTTTCTCAGGCGGGCATATTCCTTATCCTCCTTATCCGGGCTTGGAGGTACAACGGCGTGTACAATGGCGAGAAAGGCAGCGCGGTAAGCCTGATAATCCTGATTTTGCAAGGCCTGATGCAGGTCCTGAAGAGCAAGCAGCTTCTGTTCCACTATAGCGTGTTTTTTTACCTGATCATCATATTTTAACCGGTAAAGCTCATCTATACGGACCAGCGTTTCTTCATAACGTGCAGTTTGCACAACGAGATATTCAAAGAAATTCTCATAAATCTCTTTTGGTAAATCCTCCAGCAGATGCTTTTCATGATAATTCTCTGCCAGAGAATCCAGCCAGGCTTCCGGATCGGATTTGCTGGAGGCCAGTCCTGCAAGATTCATAATCATGGTACGCAGGGCCTCATCGTTTTCCGCTCTTGCTGAAAACATCTGACACAGCTGCAGAAAGCTTGCATCCTGCAGCTGATACTGTTTCGCAAAGGCTTCCTCCAGGGACTGCTGCTGAAACAGAACCATCGTTCCGTTATCCATAATGCTTTTGATACGCTGCGGATCCAGTCCGAGAATGTAATAATATTCCTGTATGATGGAAAGGCAGAAGGAATGGATGGTTGATATATGTGCTGTCTGTATACCCGTCAGCTGTCTGGTGATATAGCTTTTCTCTTCTTCTGTTCGGGCAGCGGTCAACGCCTTCTGCAGCTCTGTGGCCAGACGCTTTTTCATTTCGTTTGCGGCAGCTTCCGTGAAGGTCATGGCAAGAATGGAGTCAATGGAGACATGATCCTTCATGACCAGATCCATCAGACGTGCAATCAGCACGGTGGTCTTCCCGCTTCCTGCAGATGCGGATACCAGGATGTTGTGTTCCTTTGTCTGAATCGCCTTCAGCTGCATGGGATTCCATTCAGGCATCTTCTTCACGTCCTTTCTGTTGCTGATAGATATCGTCCTCTACCTCCACCAGCTGTGTTTTTTCTGCATATATGCCCTTAAATCGGCAGATTTCATAATAGCTGCAAAACATACAGGCCTCTTCCATCGGCAAACAGCGAATGTCCCCGTTTATGATTCTGTTACCGATCATTTGATACATTTTTGTAAAATAACGTTCGATACTGCCGAGATCATACAACTTGCGCGGCTTTATGATCCCCTCCTTATTCTGACTCACACCAACAATGTGTGCGCCGTTGTCATCCAGTGCCTGTATATCACTGTCCATGACCCAGCCGTTCATGCGGTGTGCCTTGTGACGGATTTCTTCATATTCCTCTTTACTGGATGGAAGATGTGTTACCGGTTTTCTCCGGGACAGCTTGCCTGCCGTATAAGGGATATTTTCATTTTTTAACGAAACGTAGAAGGATCCAATAACACGTTTATGAAATTCTTTACTGCAGACGATGGAATAGGTTAGCAGCTGCAGCTGCAAGGCGGCAAATACGTTAGCCTCCGACAGCATTTTGGCAGAGCTTTTATAATCCAGAATACATAAGAATTCATCCGACGCATCGATGCGGTCAATATATCCCTTTAATGCGAGGCTGATGTCATCCCCTAAGGGAATGCTGTAATGAAACTCCTTCTCACGCAAATACGGAGATAATATGGAATGCTGTTCAAAGTCATCCAGCAAGCCCAAGGTCTGTGTCATAGAGGTAAGTATCCGCTGTGCTACATTTTCCAGCTTTTTTTCCAGAGATGGAAACACATCCTGCATAATCCGAATTTCCTTCATCAGCACTTCTTCGATTTTTTCCTCTGCCACCTTTGTATAGGCCTTCCCATATTTCCCTGTAAAGGTCTCCAGAAGGTAATGTGCGAGAGTGCCGGCATAGGAATCCGGAAAGCCGACCTTCATCGGTTCCCGCAAGGAAAGACCATAGCGCAGAAAGTAAGAGAACGGGCATTTAACATAGCGTTCCAGAGCGGAAATGGAGCCCCGGATCATTTTATCTTTAACAAACAGAGCCTGTGCCATTTCAGGAGACAATGTAATGTTGGTGGAAACAGGTTCATAGCTGCTATACAGCGGATAAGCTACTGAACCCGCTTTTGGATTCGCATGCTGCTTCTGGACATAGTCCTCAATTTCCAGGGCAGCCTCCATTCCTTTTCCCTCATAGGTGCCGAGCGGATAGGATACATATACGGATGGTGCTGCGTACAGCATTGCGGATATCTGTTTCAGATAAAACTGATAACGTCGTTCCATGGAAGGATAGGCTGAAATCAATGCGTGATAGTTCTCATCGAAAATGCCTTTTTTTGTTTGAAAGGCAGGATAGTCTTTTTGTGTACATCCCAGAACAAATAAATGCTTTCGGCAGAAGGGGGACTGGCGCAGATCACAGACGATGGCTCCGCTTCTTTCTGTGGGAGCACTGCTTTGTGTCATACCGTCAAGGAAATAGAGAAAAAATGCAATATCCTCTTTTTCTAATATATAAGGATGGAGCTCCTTCAGCATCGCCTCAATATCCAGAAGAATTTTGGTATCTGCATCGTCCCTGCGCAGAGATTCTCTGACATAGGAAGCAGCGGTCTGTATCATCGCTTCCATCGATATCGGCTGTTTCAGCGGACGCAGATAGACCACCAGCTGTTGACGAACCAGCTCAGCCTCTTCTTCCAGCTTTTGCAGCTTGGCCAGCTCAAGTGCATCGAGAATATGTCCCTCATCCTCAATCTGCTGTAAATGGTCAAAGGCTTCCTCGATATCACAGGAGAATACATCCAGATAATCCTTCAGCTTCTGCAGCTGTTCCATGTGTACGACACCGCAATCCAGAACACGGAGAAGATTTTCCGTATCCGGCTTCAGATAATAAGAGAACAATGCGGAAAAGCGGTGTGGCAGTATACTCGCATGGGAATCCTGCAGCAGTGTATACGGTATTTGATAACGCTGGAAAATCTGTGCAAGAATCGGCTTGTAGGTTGCATTGGCAAGGGTGATATGAATATCATCCGCATCCAGATCGTGCTCGATAATATATTGTGCACATGCTTCGATTTCCTGGCGCTTGTTTACAGCATGGAAAAACAATGGCATTGGCTCATACACCGGCGGAGTACAGCGCTGTGCCCCCTGCGCAACCAGCGCCTGTATGAGCTGTTCTTCCTCCAGCGTGTGATACACATCCAGAATATGCAGATCATCCAGCCGCTTTGTTTTTATATTCGTTAATGCTGCACGCTGCTGTTTGGAAGGCACGGCAATATCCGTGAGCTGAGAAAGGATTGCAAACAGTTCTTTTTGAGCTTCACTTTCCTGAGGCAGTTCACTCTGGGGGATGTTCCAGAAATAAATGGAATCCAGAAACGACCTGCATTCGTTCAGAAATACCGGGGAGTCCGCCACCTCACGATAGATTTTCAGTTGCGGAAGGATTGTCTGTATCCGCTGCTTATACTGATATAAGGCAACATGTCTGGACGGTACTGCAACATTTGCCTGCTGCTGCAGCCATCCCTGCAGAGTGTTCAGCTTCAGTCCCAGCATGCCGCTGCGTGTTTTTAAAAGCTCCTCGCGCAGAGCTGCGTGCAGGTAGGCTGGGGCAATGAGGGTGCTGCCGGGACCCAGTGTCTGTAAAAATGTCATATCGTACCTCCCGAAAATGTTGTTTTGTTTTTTGGCGTGCTGCTTACTACAGGATAATCATATCATATTGCCCGCATAACAGCGATGAAAAAAGCTCTGTATAAATATGGAATGGAAACGCGCTGCCTGTGTTATTTCATCTATAGTCTATACGGTAGCTGACAGCTTTCCAACATGAGTAGTATGATTATAATATCAAGCAGAAAAAAATACAAATGAAAAACGATGGAATGTCATATTTTCCACAGGTGCAGAATGCGTAATCCCACAAACATACCTTTCCGGACCATATGGTAAAAAAGGTGATAAATAAAGGCTGAAATTGTATTTTTAGGCATTTTATTACAGGAAGGGATATGATAAAATACAAACGTTGAAGTAAGTTGGGAAGTGATGATGTGAAGAAGTATTTTCAATTTAAAAAGGAAGAAAAAGCTGTACTGGCAATCGGTATTCTGATGATTGCTGTTGTTTTGACTGCAGGACTGCTGAAGCAGAAATTTGTAAAAGCGGAAGCCTATGTGCCGTTGAAGGAGGAACAACAAAGCGTCAATGCGATTGCTGTCAAGAAAGAGACCTTTATCATTGAGCAGAACGCAAAGCTGAGTCAGAAGGCGGAAACCTATGTAAATGCAGATTCCGATGTATTAAAAAAGGTTAAGCTGGATTTGTCTGCGGTTGATGTTACAACACCGGGTACCTATCAGGCTGTTGCATCCTTACAGAAGGAGCGTGTATCCTTTGCAATTAAGGTTGTGGAAAACGCAAAACCGGTTATACAGGCGGCACATGCGGATTTTCAGTTTGTTATTGAATCCAATTCCACAATGCAGGAGGTACGTGATTATGCTGGTGTTACTGCTGCAGATGCATCTGGAAACGATTTGAGTGCATTGATTACCGGATGGGATGAGGAGCTGCCTGTGGAAGCAAAAACAGTAACCTACCAGCTGAGTGTCGAGGATGCACAGGGGCAGCGTGCAAAGAAATCGGTGCGTGTGCAGTACCTGCTGCCGAAAGAGGATAAGAAGGATTAGTGCTGAAAGGTATATTTGAGAATGTGTATGAATGGATGCGGAGCTGTTGTTAGTTTTACAGCCTACGCATCCTATTTTTGTTTATCAGATATGAATATCAGTTACAATTTCCACTTTTATTGAAGTCTGCTGTGCCAACCTGTATTCGCCTAAGCGCTATCTATCCTGACGATTGCGTCATAAGGGCTATCTGGAAAACAGTTATAAGACTGTATTATCATTCACCAAATGAATTTTTTTACTTCGTCTATACTCTGATTTTAAGATTTTTTTCTGTATTTCCAACAGGATATATGCTACACTGTAAATACAAAAAAAGGAGAGGTCGGTCTATGAGAAACTATATA
>ERZ791901.909-NODE-909-length-16117-cov-6.184348_pt1 | contig 16117 bp, 16 predicted proteins | sample MGYA00510150_ERZ791901 | MGnify/ENA primary metagenome ERZ791901 (study PRJEB30046, sample SAMN00792058) | human gut metagenome | study: EMG produced TPA metagenomics assembly of the A metagenome-wide association study of gut microbiota in type 2...
ATTATTCAGAGTTATACGGGGGTGGTAAACAAAATGGTGTGGAGAAAAAAGTAAAGTTTGTATAAGTGAGAAATAATATATGAAAACTGCATTTTTGGTTCAAGCTCGTATGGGGTCAACTAGGTTGCCTCATAAAATATTACGCCCATTTTATAATAATAATTGCATATTGGATTTACTTATTAATAAATTGAATCTGATTATTGATGCAAAAATTATTATAGCTACTTCTGTAAGTTCAGAAAATGACGTAATAGAAAAGTTCTGTAAGGAACATGGCATAGTATGTTTTAGAGGAGAAGAAAATGATGTTTTGAAGCGTTTTATAGATGCAGCAGAAACAAATGGAGTGGATAAAATAATCCGCATTTGCTCTGATAATCCTTTTCTCGAATTAAACTCAATAAAGAAATTGATTGAAGTCTCAAGTAACTCTGATGCAGAGTATATTAGCTTTGATATTAACGGTTGTCCTTCTATTAAAACTCATTTTGGATTTTGGGCTGAATATGTTTCTTTAGATGCATTAAAGAAAGTGCAATGTTTAACAGATGAAAGAATTTATCATGAACATGTAACGAATTATATCTATACAAATCCTGAAATTTTCAAGCTAGAATGGATTGAAGGCCCTATTTGTTTGAAAGGCCGTTCGAATATACGCCTAACAATAGATACAATCGAAGACTTTACTAATGCACGGAGTGTTTATGCTGAGTTGTGCAAAGTAAATCCATATCCTACGATTGATGAAGTTGTGTCTTATCTTGATGAACATCCGGATATTTATAATGCAATGGTTCAACAAATAAATAAAAACTCAAAATGATAACTAAAGGTGAAACTTATATTATAGGTGAGATTGGTCAAAACCATAATGGTTCTGTTGATGTGGCAAAGTTAATAGTTGAATTGATTTCCCGTCCTGTTAAAGAGGAAACATTCGGTATAGCTTTAAAGCCAATGAATGCGGTTAAGATGACAAAGCGTGATCTTAACGAAGAATTGACTAACTCACAGATGAATCGTATCTACGATACTCCGAACTCATTTGGTCGTACTTATGGTGAACATCGTGCTTTTCTTGAGCTTAATGACGAGGCTCACTACGAAGTATATAAGTATGCAAAAGAAAAAGGTCTTGATTTTGTTGAAACATTATGCGCCAAAGGTTGTATGTCATTACTTAAGCTTTTTATTCCTGATTATTTAAAAGTAGCAAGCCGGGATCTCACTAATCTTCCTTTGCTTGAGGCAATGGCAGAAACTAAAATACCCATTATTCTTTCTACTGGTATGGCAGGAAAACAAGAACTTGACAATGCTCTTAACACAATAACACGTTATCATTCCAATATTTCAATATTGCATTGTGTTTCACAATATCCCACACATCCTGATAATCTTAATCTTAAGACCATTAGTTATCTGAAAAAACATTATAGCCAGTATCCAATAGGTTTCTCAGATCACACTATCGGTATTTCGGCACCTGTGGTAGCAGTAGGTATGGGAGCTGAGATTATAGAAAAGCATATCACTATAGACCGTCACATGAAAGGTACTGACCAGGCAGGATCATTGGGACCTGATGGTGTAAATCGCATGATTAGAGACATTCGTATTGCGGAAAAATGGCTTGGAACCGAGGATTTGTATATTGATAAAAGTGTTGCTGTTGCTAAAGAAAAGCTTGAACGTTCTATTGCAAGCAGGCGTGTACTGAAAGCCGGAGAGATTATTACAGAAAAAGATATACATATGTTGAGTCCCGGCGATGGTTTTAAATGGAGCCAGAAGGATTTAGTAATTGGACATACTGTTAAGGAAGATATTCCTGCCAATGAAATAATTTATTCAAGGTACATTTTATAATATGCTGCCAAAACTTATTCTTACTGATATTGACGGGGTTTGGACTGATGGAGGAATGTATTATGATGCTACAAATGTAGAATTAAAGAAGTTCAACACGTATGATAGTGCAGGTGTACTATTTGCTCACAATCTTCATATTCCCGTGGGGATTATTACTGGTGAGAATACTCAAATAGTACAACGTCGTGCAGATAAATTAAAAGTGGATTATTGTTATCTTGGAGTAAAAGATAAACTTTCTGTTGTAAAGAATCTGTGTAAGGAATTATCGATCACTTTGGCACAAGTTGCCTATATAGGTGATGATCTTAATGATATGGATGTTCTTTCTAAAGTGGGATTTGCCGGTGTTCCAGTATCAGCTCCCGAGTATGTGAAGCAACTAGCCAATGTGCCTCTTTCCAAAAAGGGCGGTGAAGGTGTGTTTCGTGAATTTGTAGAAATGATCATAGGTGAGGAACAACTTCGTAAAATAATTCATAAAGTATATTTGACGGAACAATGATACAGTCTAAACAGGATTTAAAGCATTATCTTCTTGAAGATCGCAAGGCTCAACATAAGATACTGCATCCTTCATTGAAACAACGAATAGTTGAATGGCTATTTCCCGATTATAACTATGAATTTACTAAATGTCTTAGATACTTGGAATATTTTACTAATTGTAACAATATTTTATTGGGGGGGGGTAAAACGCATATATTTTATGAAGAAGTTATCAAGATTACGTGCAATTACAGGTATAGAACTTAACCCTAACTGTGCTGATTCTGGTCTTCATATTGTCCATGGTAAGATTGTGGTGCATCTTAACGCTAAAATAGGAAAGGATTGCAAGATTTTGTCTGATGTTACAATTGGTTGGCAGGGACGTTATGATAAACCTGGTGCTCCGCAGATAGGGGATAGGGTATTTATTGGAAGTGGTGCAAAGATTATTGGTAATATTACTATAGCTAGTGATGTGGTAATTGGTGCAAATGCAGTAGTCGTACATTCTATAAATGAACCTGGAGTTACCGTAGCAGGTAATCCTGCTAAAAAAGTAAGTGACACAGACTCTTATTATTATCTCAACAAGGAATAATTGAGTTTTGAAAAAGGATTTTAATGGCAAGTAGAATACAGAAATCTATAAAAAATGCCAAAGTGAACGTGATATTTTATGTTATTACGGCAGTTTTGGCTTTCTTCTCTCGTAAAGTTTTCTTAGATAATCTTGGTACAGAGTTCTTGGGATTGTCATCAACGTTAGGCGATATACTTAATTTGATGAATATCACAGAGCTGGGTATTGGTACTGCTGTTGGTGTTACCCTTTATAAGCCTTTATTTAATGATGAAAGAGAAAAAATAAGTGATATTGTATCAGTTTATGGCTTCCTTTATTCCCGTATAGGTATATTGATAGGTGGTGCTAGTCTTATATTATCGTGCTTTTTTCCGTTAATGTTTAAGGATATAAATATTCCACTATGGTTAGTGTATTTCATGTTCTTCTCAATGGTATATGGTGCTCTTCTTAGTTATTTTGTTAATTATAAGCAGATTATTCTTTCTGCATCGCAGAATAACTATGTAATAATATATCGCTATAATACTATTACTGTTGTAAAGACATTGTTACAGATGGCATCATCATTACTGCCATTTTGCTATATTTGGTGGATATGTTGGGAGATTATTGCGGGAACAGTAAACTCTATCATTCTTCATCTTTCTGTGAAGATACGCTATCCATGGCTAAATACTTCTATTAAATTAGGAAGAGCTAAATTTAAAGATTACAAAGACTTGTGGGTAAGGACAAAGCAAGTTTTTGCATTTAAGTTATCTCATTTAATATTCAACGGGTCAATAAACATTTTTATAAGTATTTTTTCTTCATTGTCTATGGTTGCAATATATGGCAATTATAATATGTTGATGTCTAAAATAACAGCCTTTTTTGATGGTCTATTTATTGGTATGGGAGCTAGTATAGGAAATTTAATAGCAGAGGGTAATAAAGAAAAATTACTTAAAGTATTTTTTGAACTTATGAGTTTAAGATATTTTGTTGCAGGACTGTGCAGTATAACGCTTTATTTTGCTGTCCCAAAGTTAATTCTTGTATGGTTAGGTGAAGAATATATTATGCCTCAATTAGTTCTCATACTGATGTCTATTCATATTTTCATACTTCAAGCGCGTCTTACTGTGACAAATTTTAAAGATGCTTATGGATTGTTTCAAGATGTGTGGGCTCCAATAGCAGAGGTGTTTATTAGCATGTCTCTATCATTAATATTAGGTAAGTATTTTGGATTGCCTGGTATCTTATTTGCTTTTACAATAGCAGATTTGCTTATAAAAATTTGTTGGCAACCATATTATTTATTTAAAAATGGTTTCCAAATGTCCATAATGAAAGAATATCTACCTGTGTTTTTAAAATATGTTGTTATCCTTTGTATAACAATATGTGGTGTTTTGTATGTGGAAGGGGGAATTAGTTCTTTGGTTAATTCAACTTCAATGATTGGTGCTTTTATGTATAGTTTTATTATTGGATGTTTAATTTTATTTCTCCTTACCATATTCTTTATGTGTTTCGACAAAAACTTTAGATTTTTAATGATTCACGTTAGAGATTATTGGAAAAATAAATAATGTATGATGTTTTTCGATATCTTATATTCTTTTGTTCAATTGATTAAGCACATTTTGTTTGGCAAAAATATAGATGTAATTCTATATTATCCGCAACATTTTAATCGTTCAACTAAAGGTACGAATCCTTATTTTGATTCGATAGTTGAGATTTGCAAAGAGAATGGAGTAAAATATCTTATAATGGAAGAACCTGATAGTGGTACTTCTAATCCTCGCGATCCTCAGTGTATGAAAGCAGATGCTTTCTTTTGGATTGTGACGATAATGCGTAAGCTGATGCGTGTTGGTCATAAAGGAAAAGCACCTGTAGAGATAGATGCGAATATAGCTCATTTTTGGGATGCAATTACCTTTCATAAGTTTAGAGCAAAGAGGTATATTACAATCTCAAACTCTATGATTGATGTTTTAGCTGAGTTAAATCCAAACGGAATAGTGTACGATTACCAACATGGAATCATATTTAATGGACATCCGGGATATTTCGTAGAAAAAGACTATTTGGTACCTTCATATATAAAGTCCAATAGACGTGTCATGTTATGGGGAACGCTTTATCGACGCGCTTTTGATGGGGCTTTGTTCAAAGATGAATTATATAAGAGGATAAAAGTGGTTGGTTATCCAATACGAAATTCTGTGATTGATATTGTATATCAAAAACGAGAGTGCGTTATAATATCTTTACAAATAACATCAGATGGTGAAATGTGGTATAAGCATTCGCCTAAGATGTTGTATGAGTGCTTGGAGCAATTGGATAAATGGGGTTATAAGGTATTGTTGAAGCACCATCCTCGTTTTAATAATGAGGTAGATTTGAGTGATGTCACTACAAAATATCTGTTTGTAGAGTTTACCACAAAAACATTAATAGAGTTGGTTCCTTTAGCTTTATTCCACATTACATGGAGTTCTACTACTAGTTTCGAATATGCTAATTTTGGTGTTCCTACTTTTTTCTTGGTTGATGAGATGTTGTCTCATGGTACAACAATCTTTTATGAACAATATCGCTATCCTCTTTATGAAAGTATGAGTTTATTAGAGGTGGGAACACGGATAGCGGATAAGCAGGTCTATAAAGAAGATTGTAAGGTTGTAAAGGAATGGTATGATAGTGCGTACGCTTTGTTTGATAAACAACAAATATTGGAAATACTCACAGGAAATGAAGACTAAAAAGATAAAGGTATTCCTTGGAGGATACGTTAACTATACTAATGCACAAAATTTGAATTGTCGAGCATTAGCAAAGTATCTTGATAAAGATAAATTTGAATGTGCAGCTATGCTTTTTCCTAATGGTAATTTACCAGTGGATGGTGACCTTGATGGTGTAAAGCTTTTCTGTTGCTGGCATCCTGTACGTTATTGGCATTATGTTATTTTTTTTCGTGGAATAATGTGGTGTGATGTTGCATACTTACCTAAAGGTGAAATTTGGGAATTCTGTGCGAAATGCTTAAAATGGTTAGGTAAGAAATCGTTCAATACAGTTGAAGGTGTTATAGATGGTGCTACCTATGAAGGTGTATTGAGAATTGCTAGGTCAGATAATGGAATTAAAGAAATGTACAATTATACAACGAAAACTTATTCCATTACAAAATATATGAAGGGCGAGAATAAACGCTTGTTGAATATTGAGTCTGACGGTATTATTTATCTTGGCGTAGAAGCAGATAAGTTTGTTGCACAATCACGTAAGAGAATAGAGATGAGTAATGTTGTGTTCATAGGAAATGATATGCGTCGTAAAGGAGTGGATGACATTATGAAACTTGCAGAGCGATTGTCTGGCATTACGTTTAATCTTGTTGGTGCAGGTAACGGTTATGATGTAGTAGAAGAAATACGTCGTTTGAATTTAAAAAATGTAGTGTATCATGGTATATTGAGCCATGTGCAGATGGCAGAACTGCTTAGTAAAATGGATCTACATGTTTTTCCCTCTCGTTCTGAGGGCTTTCCAAAGGTTACACTTGAAACTGCTGCTATGGGGGTACCATCTGTTGTTTATTCTGATTATGGGGCTGCTGAGTGGATTACTACAGGTAAAAATGGTTACGTAGTTAGTACTATAGATGAGATTGAAGCTGTCATTAAGCATTTGCAACAGCATCCCGAGAAACTTGATCTTCTAGCAGAAGAGGCTATTAAGTTAGCTAAATCTTTTGATTGGAAGGTATTGGTGAAGGATTGGGAAAAGGTGATAGAGGAGATATGGGTAGGTGAACAGGTATAATTAATTGAAATGAATGTTAGGAGTTAAACGTATTAATGAATTGGATTATATAAGATGCATTGCAATATTCATGGTTGTGATGGGACATGTGTTGTTATTTACTCTAAAAATTGAGCATACAGCTTTACTTGGGATTATAGGTATATGCGAAATGCCATTATTTTTTATAGTTAGCGGGTATTTGACTTATAAAGAGAGAGAAGAGAGCTTAAAAGAAACTATGGCTCGACTTTTAAAACGTTCAAGAGCTTTGCTTGTTCCTTTAGTTGTGTGGTCTATTGTTCTAAATCTCTGTGATGAAAAGATTACGTTTTCTTTGTCAATGGTTTATAGGGGAGGATACTGGTTCTTTGTCGCTTTGTGGTGGTGTGATATATTGAATACGTTTGCGGTTTACATCTCTAAAAAGTTTAAGTTTGGTATAATAGCTGACATAGTACTTTATGCTTCAATATATGCTGTCATTCTATTGGGGCGTATTAAGAATATTGACCTAGGTGGAATACTGCCTATACAGAATGTGCAATATTATTTTCCATTCTTTATATTGGGACTTTTGATGCACAAATATAAATTAGTGAATGATGTCATTCTGAATAAGTATAGTTATGCTGTTGGCATGTTGTTGCTAATTATTGGTTGGTACTTCTCAACAATAGAGAGTTTTGTCATTTGGTTTGTTGCTGCTTTGGGTGGTGTGGTTGTTGTATGGATGGTTTGTAGGGAGATAAACTCAGAGTTGAAAGTAGCAAAAATGCTAAGTATAATAGGTAAGAACACATTACCGATATATGCAATTCATTATCTTTTTATTGCAATTATGCCATGTACATTGCGTGATGTGATAAATATTCCTCATGGGTTCTTTTTTTATTAGTGATAACTTTTGTGTATGCGGTGCTTGTAATTATTCTGTGTTTGTTGGTTGATAGAATATTATCGCTAAATCCTATTACACGCATGATATTTTGGGGAGAAAGTAAGAAGCGTGAGTGGTGAAGTTGCTAGAATATTGGGAGATAAGTGATATTTGACTGTTGTTAAAATTATGAAAAATACAAGATGCAGAATTCAATTTTGTTAGTTTTCATGCTAGTAGTATTGTTGTTTTTCTTGAAAAGTATGCAATACGTTGGTAATGAACCGATTACTCTACATACACACTTGCCGCAACGTCCTGTATATGCCTCCGTATTGGATTTATCAAGCACTTCAGTATATAGGGGATATGCCATATTGATTATAATGCTTTGTCATGTTACCGGCAGTTGGAATTTTGTAGGGTTCACTCCCCTCGGTGGCATAGGAGTAGCAATGTTTCTTTTTTTATCTGGTTATGGACTTAATGAATCATGGAAGAAAAATGGGCTAAAATCGTTTTGGAAGAAAAAAGTGCTGCGTGTTATTTTTCCATATGTGTTATTTAGGATGATATGGTTGATGATAGATGGCTCTATATTAGATGGAAGTGCATATTTTTCTATCGTCAATTGTTCACATTCTTCATTTTGGTATATTGATTATTTGGTAAGGTGTTATATAGCTTTTTATATTAGTAATAAGTTACTTAACGGTAAGTACAAGTTATTATTGCTTTTACTTTTTGCGATCTATTCATTTTCGTGTCTTTCATCACTATGTGCTGAACAAGCTTTTAGTTTCTTGGTGGGAGTTATAGTATCGGAGAGGAAGAGAGTGATAGATTGCGTGCCTTTTAGAAAAGTGTGCTTTTATAATATTTTTTTGCTCTTACTAGGTATAGGTTGTCTTGCGCTTAAACAACTCTCTTTTATGAGGGATTTATCGAATACTCATTGGTTTCTGTTATGTGAATTGGGAATAAAATTGCCTTTAGGAATATCTTTCATGACATTACTCTATTTAATGAGGAATATGGTAAATTCACAGGTTATAGTGATGTTTGGGACTATAAGTTTGGAACTCTATCTGATTCATATTTGGTTGGTAAAATATATTGTAAAGGATAGTGTCTTTCAAGGTTTGGCATTGATAATTGTAAGTGCTTTATTGGCTTATAGCTTTAATAAAATGTGCAACTATTGTACGAATTTATTAGTGGCGGATAAAAGAAATGATAATGCGAATTGATTATAAACCTATATATTTAGTTATTACGCCGTTTTTCCCTTCAGCGCAGTCATTTCGTGGTCCTTACGTGTATGATCAAGTAAAGGCAATAATGTGTGACGGTCGTTATCGGGTAATTGTGATGATGCCTGACTCCTGGATGCACAAAGTGGGGGAGTATGAATACGATGGTATTAATGTACATCGTTTTGTGCAGTATGACTTGCCGACAAATGCGTGGCCGGGGGCGGGGGATTATTTCAGTCTACATTCTTTTAGCAAAGCTTTGAAACGTATCAATATTAAATATGAAGACATAGCTGTAGTGCATTCTCATGTAACAAGTTTAGCAAAGTATGCTGATTATGTAAAATCTAAGAATCCCCGGACAAAAACGATTCTGCAACATCATGGATATGACGTACTTAGCATTACCGATGGACGTTTTGCTGATAGGCAATGGCATAAGAGGCGTTGTATAAGTTATGGCGTGAAGTTGTGTAACAGAATTGATTTACATGTGGGAGTAAGTAAGGAGATATTACGCTATCTTGCTGAGTATGATGGTATAAAACTTAAAGATACTTATGTCTTATACAATGGGGTAGATAAAACTAAATTTTATTCAACAAATGGATCACATTCCGGTTTTCATATTGGATGTGTGGCAAATTTCTGGCCAATTAAAGACCAGATAACATTAATAAAGGCTGTAGAAATATTGCTTAAGGAAGGATTTGAAGACATAAAAGTTACATTTATTGGTACGGGGGTAACTAGAACAGAGTGTGAGGAGTATGTGCAAAGACAAGAATTGAATAATTATTTTGAATTTAAAAATGAAGTTGATCATCGCCAGCTAAATGCTTTCTATAATACTTTAGATTTGTTTGTTCTTCCATCTTATTGGGACGCATTTGGATGTGTATATACTGAGGCTTATGCTTGTGGAGTACCTTTTATGACGGCCAAAGGTTCTGGTATCACTGAATATATACGAGAAGAAGATTTTGATAATTGGGTAATTGAACCACACGACTATAAGGCACTTGCTCGAAATATAGGTCGCTACATTAAAACCAGAGAAAGGCAAATACTTAAATATCCTATAGATATAAATAAGCTTATACAGCCATTTATGAATTACTTAACACAAAAATGAATAGCAATATTATTTTAATTTTATCTGTAATCATTGCATTCTCAAATTCACTATGTATTGGGCTTCCTATACCTCAGGCTGCTTATTACGGATGGTTTGCTTTTATTGGTTTAATAGGTATTATCAATGGTGTAAGGATTAATGTTACAATGGTATTATTTATAATAGCATGTGTTTTGTCTATTCTTGCCAATGATATCCCATCCATATTTCAGGCTGAATATAGGTTGATTTCTTTTTGTTTGATGATTTTGGCAATTGGACCATTAAATGAAGGAAATTCATTGAATAAATTTAAATGGAATTTGTATGGTTTAATAAACAAGGTCATTATAGTCGGTACATTAATTTCGTTTGGTGGATACTTGGCGCATATTCCATTATTTCATGGATGGTCCGGATTTAATGGATTTACTAATCATAGTATGACAATGAGTAGTATTGGTGGTATATCATCTTTACTTTGCTTTAAGTTATTTCTTGATGAGACAAATAACCCTGATACAACTTTCCGGAAAAAATGGGGCTTCTTGGGTGCATCTGTTGCATCTGTTCTTGTTTGTTTTTTAGGTGCATCTCGTGCTGCATTGGGAGCTACGTTTGTAGCACTATTCTTTTATTTATGGTTTTATTTGGGCAATGTGGGTAAATTCATGAAATATTTAATTGTGGCTTTATTTCTTGTGGTTATCTCATCTCCCGTGTGGTATCCTTATACTGAAAAAGTGCGTGAAAAAACAGAGGCGCGTAATGCAATGGGAGGGCAGTTTTCGAGTAGGGATGATATGTGGAATGCTAGAAAAGCAGAGTTTGAATCGAGCCCAGTTTTGGGAATAGGATTTTCTAGTGTCGACCTTAAGAAGTCGTCTGATAGTGTGCGTGCCAATGGTGGTATTGAACCTGGTACCAGTTGGTTGTTTATGTTGTCATCTGTTGGACTATTAGGAACATTATTCTTTGCCATATTAGCACTAAAACCAATAATAAAGTATATGTTCAATGCAAAAAGGTATCCATTACAATTGCTGTTAGTGATAACTTTATTGGTATGGCGAAGTATCCATCTTTTTGCGGAGGGATATATTATGGCTGCAGGTGACTTTTCTTTTTTGCATGTGTGGATATTAATAGCTTTGGCTAATGTAATCGTGGATAATAAATATAAAATAACACAAGAGTAAATATGATAGAAATAATAGATACTATTGATAAGTTCAAGACTTTAGAGATTGAATGGAATTCATTATTTCATAATGCTAATGATGTAACATTTTTCCAAACATTTAAGTATAATTGGATTGCTTGGGAGACGTTTGCAACCCCAAATGATAAACTTTATATTATAATATACCGTACTAATGATAAAGAATTACAGGCTATATTCCCTTTTTACATAAATGGAAAGGGATTCCTAAAGTTTATTAATGATAGACATACCGACTTTTGTAATATTATTATATCAAAAGAAGTTGTAGCTATATATAATTTAATGAACGATGTCTGGAAATTTGTAGAGGAAGATAAGTTGATAAGGTTTCTGTTACTTGATAATGTAGTTTCCAATTCTCCTATTTTGGCGTATTGGAAAGTGTTTCAAGGTAATGCTTTCGTTTTTTCGCAAACAGAACACTCATGGTTAAACTGTCCTAAGTCTGAGAGCATTTTTAGTGAGTTTCGACACTTAAATGCCAAAGAACGAAAACGTTTGGTTACGCTTGACAAGAAATCGGTTCAATGTAATATGAAAATCTTTAATATTGCCAATGAACCTTATCCGGAACATGTGATAAATCGAATTATACAATTGATGATTGATTCTGGTTTACGTTCGTCATCGTATTTAAACGATACAATGAGGTTATTTATGCGTAAACTTTATGAGAATGGGTTGGTAGAATTACCTGTCCTATATGACAATGGTGAGCCGATATCTTTAGGTTTTGTATTTGTGAATGAGCAGAGAACTTATAGTATGAGATGGGTGATATTGTATAAATCAGGACAATTCAATTTGTGGAATAATGTGAGGTATATTGTTGAAAAATCTCAAATAGGTAGCTCTGTTGTTGATTTTGGTCGCGGTGGCTATGATTATAAGATGCAAAATTTCCGTCCCCAAGTAGAAAATCTCTATCGCTTTATGGCATCTAAAACCAAGTGGGGGAATTGGTATGTGCTGTTTAAGATTGCTGCTTCACATATGCGTAAAACTTTAAAAAAATATAAAGGTTGATGAAGGTTTTTGCTTTTCTTGCTGAACCAGCCAGTTATACAGTAGACCGAAATCTTAAAGTCTATGTGCCAATGGGAATAGATTACTGTTATTTATTGGGCGATAGCGAGGCAAAAAACACGGGGGGTGAGGGTAAAAAGGATGTGTTTGTAGACCTATCGAAATGGCAACAATGGTGTTATATGAGGCGTATACTTAAGAAGTATGATACTATTATATTTAACGGATACACTGGCTTGTCGTTTTTGATGTTGTTTGTTTTGAATTTGTGGTATAGTAAATCCATTGGAATAGACTCTGATACTCAGTATCGGGAACCGGTAGGACTGTTTAAACGATGGGGAAAGCGCATATATTTAAGCATAGTGTTTGGAAACAAACATACCTATGGTCTTGCTGGTGGTAATTATACACATAAAGACCTGTTTCGTAAGTTTGGTATGGCCCAGGAGAGAATTCTGTTAATGCCGATGGTGGTGGATAATGTACATTTTGATAATAAGAAGTACAAACAGAAGCCAACAGATATAATGTGTTTTGTATATGTGGGGCGATTGATAGAGTGTAAGAATATAGACTTTATGATTCGTTCATTTCTGGCTTATCACCAAAAATATGCAAATAGTGAACTGCATATCGTGGGAAAAGGGGCTTTTGGTGAGGTACTTAAAAAGAAATATGAGTCATATGGATCTGTTTTTTTCGATGGACCAAAGTATGGTGACGATCTATTGAATGTTTATCGTCAAAATCATGTGTTGATATTACCTTCTACTTACGAGCCTTGGGGATTGGTTGTTAACGAGGCTATGGCAGCGGGTATGCCAGTGTTAGTGAGTAACGAGGTGGGAGCACATTACGACCTTGTAGATGATAACGATACAGGCTTTGTTTTTGATGCATATAGTGAGCAGTCACTTGTGGATGCCATGAGGCAAATATCAAATATAGATACATACAAGAAGTATTCTGATAATGCGTATAACTTTATGCACAATCACTGGAATTATTCGCTCTACCGTAAATGTTTGGAAGATTTTATAAACAAAACTGCACGATGAGAAAAATAATAAAAAAAACTCTGTTATGCTTTTCGAGCATATTGCACCATAATAAGAAGAGTAAAATAGTGTATTATCACGATGTGTACGGCGATAAAAAATATACAGATATGGGTACTTCGCTTAGTACGTTTGCACAACATATTAAAGTGATACATGATGAGGGATTTATCATAAAAGCGAAAATACAGAATCCTGATAAAGAGGTGATGATATGCTTTGACGATGGATTCCGTGGCATTTATGATACCAGACAGTTTTTTATAGATAATGGTTTGTGTCCAACAGTATTTCTTGCAATAAGCTTAATAGGAAAACCGGGGTATCTTAATAAAGACGAAATTCTTGAACTTCAAAAAGCAGGTTTTATATTTCAGTGTCATGCTTGGAGCCACAGTGATTTAACTAAATTCACTAAAGAGGAGTTGGTACGCGAACTTTGTGAATCGAAAAAGGAGCTCACGGAATTGCTGGGTAAAACAGTGGATGAGATATGTTTCCCAATAGGTTATTTTTCACAATTAGTACTTGATGAGTGTAAACGTTATGGTTACAACACTATGTATTCTAGTATACCAGGTAATTATTTTGACCAACTGTATGCGGATGGTTTGCGGACTCGTAACCTGTTGCAGTTTGCTGATGCCAATGACGCAAAACTTATACTGCATGGTGGTAATGATATGATACATAATAGATATGTTAAAATGCACTGGAGAGGATAATATTTATGAATATTTTCGTAATTGCCACAACCTTACAAGCTGGGGGAGGTATAACAATATATAAGCAGTTCTTATCGCATCTGCCAAAGTATATAGGACAAAATAAGTATTGGATATTTATTAATCCCATACTGCCGAAAGTGGCAATAGAGGGAGTGACATATATATCTTTTCCTCTGCAATCCAAGTTAAAACGGATTTTGTTTGAAGGCAAATTGCTACAAAATGAAATTGTAAAATTGGGAGTAAAGCCCGATGTTGTGGTTTCACTTCAGAACAATGGATATAAGAAGATCGGAGGAAGTAAGCAGATTGTTTATTTTCATCAGTCGTTGCCGTTATATCCGGGAGCTTACAATCCTTTCAAATGTACAGAAAGAATGCTGTTTAATTATAAGCATATTTTTCCTTGCATAGTAAAGCGTACATGGGTTAAAAATACACAGTTTGTTGTACAAACACCTATTGTGAAGAAACGCTTTGTATCATACTTTAATGTTCCTACGGAAAATGTTCGTGTATGTTTTCCGGATGTTGAGAAGGTGGATGTTACACAGTGTAAAACCTATAATTGGGAAGATAATAAGAAACATTTCATATTTGTTGGTGATGATTCTAAATATCGTAATGGTTGCACTTTGGCAAAAGCCATGGGAATATTAAGTAAACAAAATCCGGCATTGGCGGAGGATATAAAAATTCATGTAACAAGTTCTGCAGAAAAAGCTCCTATAATGTACAATGAAGTACTTAAGAATGGTGTAGGCAAGAACTTTGTGTTTGAAGGTATTATAAAGCATGATAATTTATTGAGTTACTATAAATCTGCTACAGCTTTAGTTTTTCCGAGTTCGATTGAAACAGTCGGATTGCCACTGCTTGAAGCGGCTGCTTTGGGACTTCCTGTTTTGGCGGCTGATGTGGATTATGCTCATGAAGTGTTGAATGGTTATGATGGGGTGGTTTACACTGATGTGCATGATTATGAAGCTTGGGCAAAGCATATAATTGCGTTTAGTATAGAACATAAACGATATAAACCTTTACCACAAGAACGAGAAAGTGATTGGGGCGTTTTTTTTGATTTGATAAAGTAAACATTAAGTTAAAATAACTTCAAATAAAAATGTTAGACCTTTCTGTAATAATCCTCACATATAATGAGGAAAGACACATTGCACGAAGTATTGATAATGTTAAACGTATAGCAAAACAGGTATATGTAGTAGATAGTTACTCAACTGATAAAACTTGTGACATTGCGCGTGAGCATGGTGCGGTAGTGTTACAAAACAAGTATGTGAATCAGGCACAGCAATTTATTTGGGCAATGGAGAATTGTCCGATTAAAACAGAGTGGACCATGCGTATGGATGCCGATGAATATCTAACTGATGAATTAATAACAGAGTTGGAGGAGAAAGTACCTTTGTTGCCTGCTAATGTTACAGGATGCATGCTTCCTTTAATGGTGAAGTTTCTTGGAAAGCCCTTAAAGCATGGAAAGATTCATAAAATCCAAATTTTACGTTTGTGGCGTACAGGAAAGGCTATGATGGAACAGCGCTGGATGGATGAACGCTGTTATGTGACTGAGGGCGAAGTCGTTTCCATGAATAATTATTTTATAGATGAGAACCTGAATGGTATACACGCGTGGACTCAAAAGCACAATAACTATGCCAACCGTGAAATTGTGGCTGCTTATGAAGGTTATTGGAACGACACTGTATCGGGAGGGAATGGATTGGAGAGCCGTAACAGGGAGAAAGGGAAGTATTATAAACTGCCCAAATTCTTGCGTGCATTCATGTATTTCTTCGTTCGCTACATCTGTTTTGGTGGCTTTCTCGATGGCAAACCCGGCTTTATCTGGGCTACATTACAGGCATATTGGTACAGGTATCTTATAGATGCCAAGATTGAAGAGATGGAATATTATATAGGGAAAAATCCTACACCGCAAGAGATGCGGACATATTTTAAGGAACGATTTAATATAAACGTTGATAAATGAGCAAGAAAGTCTTAATTCACAGTCTTATCTTCAGCCCAGATGGTGTT
>ERZ791901.912-NODE-912-length-15992-cov-61.254377_pt1 | contig 15992 bp, 23 predicted proteins | sample MGYA00510150_ERZ791901 | MGnify/ENA primary metagenome ERZ791901 (study PRJEB30046, sample SAMN00792058) | human gut metagenome | study: EMG produced TPA metagenomics assembly of the A metagenome-wide association study of gut microbiota in type 2...
GGCAGTTCCCGATGACAACCGAATCCTGTTCCTTTAGGGATGGGAGTATGTCAAAATCATCAACTATAAGATATACACCATTGTATTTTTAGATTGTTAATTTTTGTTTCGCAAATATTTTTTTTGCACTTTATTTGATGCATAATAAAAAAGAGCTATATTTGCAGCATGAAAGAAAAAAGAGAACGTAATATAGGCAATTTATTTGTTTCCATCCGCAAAATGATGGGGCTAAGTCAAATGGAAGTGGCAGAGAAAAGTCATGTCACAAGACAAAATATCTCAAGAATCGAGTTAGGAAGATATAGTCCTGGCGTCGATGTAATACAACGCATAGAAGATGCATTAGGAATTGAAAGAATTTACATAACTAAAAACAATATTATTATGGCAGAATCAGTTTCTTTTATTTTAGGAGCAACAGATGTACAAGAGCTTTATAAAGTCGCAAAAGTTTTACCATGCTTCCGCTTAGTTGAACTATCGAAAGACAAGAACTTTGTTTCAGCAATATGGAATGATGAATACGAGATGGATTATGAAGAGCCTGAAATGGAACTTGACAGCATACTTACTAATTTGAATTGGTGCTGTGGTGATCCTGAAGAATATCCGTTGGGTTCCAAATGCTGGTGGTTTGTCGAGGGATTAGAACCATAAAAGATGAAAAAAAGGTTCGAAATATACCTTAATACTGAAGAACTACAGTTAATCGAACAATTAAAACATGATACCGGACATAAAAAGCCTGGAATGGCAATTGCTGCTGCAATATACAGCTATTTCCGGTATCAGGATACGATTAAGCGATTAATTGCAGAAAACACCCAGCTTAAAAATAAATTGAGTAAATATGAATAATACAACATTTCAAGACCTGAAGAACCACGTCCGTATAAGTGACGTAGCTGAACATATCGGTTATCGCCTTAATACTGGAGCAGGTAAAAAATACCTTGAATACCGTCTGTTTAACGGCGGCACAAAGATAGATGAAATCGTAATATATACGACTTCTTACTCACAAACATTCTTCAGCCGAAACGGATACGGAGACAAGGGTGATGTTGTAAACTTCATATTAAACCGTCTCCACCTTTTTTCGGGTTATCAAGGTATCGGATATGATGCGGTTGCCGATATTCTATGCAAGCTATCAGGTAAACAGCCTAAACATGAAAACTACGTAGTTTCGCACAATGAAGTAAAGTTTTCTCTTGATGATTACGATATTACTTGCAACCAAAAAGTGATATATGCATACCTCGGCAAAATCAGGATGATTGATGCCAATACTATATCGGCATTTATTCACAACGGGTCTGTATGTACAGTTTCTCGGAAACCGAAAAATTATGCAAATGTAGCCTTCCCTTATCGTGTTCTTGCTTCTCCGGAAGAAGTCGTAAACTTCGAACTACGCAATTATAATCCATACAAAAAAGAAGGATATAAAGGATTCTGCTCTGGAGGAAACAAGTCTACCGCATGTTGGATAGCTTCCTTTGCTCCCCAATGGAATGACGTACAATCTCTATACATTGGAGAAAGTGCACTTGATATGATGGCACTATATCAACTTCTCCCTGAACGTATGAGAATTAATGCCGCATTCATATCATTAGGTGGAAACTTAGGATACGGACAGATAAAAGATATTAAGCATTTATTTCCACATGCTGTTATATATCTTGCATTTGACAATGACCTTCAGGGGCAAATTTATGATGTAGAAGCAGCATACTACTTCCTCAAAGGTAAAGAACCTAAGTTATTCAAAAATGCTGCAGGGAAAGTTGTTGTTAAGTTGGATAACCAAGAATTGACAATAAACGACTCCGATTTTAACTCTAAGACTTTCTTACACTCTCATGGAATCGAAGCAGAATGGCTTCGTATTATTAAGGCTCAAGGAGCTAAAGATTTTAATGATATGCTTAAAAATAAGTAATATGAAGATTCTTCTATTCATTTTCAAAACGCTTTTTTTCTTGACTATAGGACTTATGTTCAAATGTATAAGAGATTTTTCCCGGTGAGCTACCCACGCCTGAAGGCATAAGTAAACAGGCCAATAGGGAGAAGAAAGTATGAGAACGTTTTCATCCCCTGCCTAAAGACAGGGGAATTCACGCTTTAATCTTAAAGGGATAGGATAGGGGTTACCCCCCCATCCCTTTAAGCAGAAACTCGACTTTGTATCAAAGATAAATTATTCTCAACAAGTTGAATAATTCGATTATGATATTGAGTAATTTTATTGCATACGCCACTACACTGAACAACCTTCATTTGTGAGATTGATACCTCTACAGTCTCAATACGTTTACCATCTATCGTTGCGGAGAAGACAAGAGAATCTTCTCTAGTGTAATAATGACCAACACAATGATGCATCACCTTTCCTTCTAAAATCATATCCTTAACACTTCCGATGAGCTTTATATGAATAAGTCCATCGCTAAATGCCAAGCCTAAAAATTTACTTTTACTTTCTTTATAGCGAAGTTCCTTTAATAGAAAATCGGGTGAGTCAATTTCCTCTTCTACTTCCTTCTTTATCTTCTTTTGAACTGCCTTATCATGCGCCTTTTTCAAGTCCATTGGACAAACATATTTCGCATTACGAATATCCTTGCCTAAATATTTCAACATATCAATATAATCACACCATTCAGAAGCATTGGTGATTTCATAACCATTACGGATACAGATTTTTAATGCTGCCCAATATTCATTTGTACCTGCTTTTGAACGAATAAAATGACGGAACATTTCTATCTGACCGACTTTAAGCAATGTTTCCATCTTGTTATCATATAGGATTGCCTTGAAAAAAGCATTGGGAGATATATCGTAAAACTTTCCCTTAAAGCCATTTCGTCTGATTTTCTTTATAATTCTGATATGCGGATAGGTACATTGTGGAGTAATATCGTATGCAAAGTGGTTACTATTCGACCTCAGTTCCATACAGCTGTGTTCATTCCACAAATCATAATACATAGAGGACATACACCGCAAACGTGCTATAATCTCACCTCTACCATTAGGAGCAATCCACTGCTGCACTATTTCATTAATTTCATATTCCGCTGGATAGCCAACCTTTCTATTGGCCCTGACTATAAAGAAACGGATTACCTGATAACCTTTACAGGTCGTAATAACAGAGAAATATTCTGTATTCTTAAACACTCTCTGACGGGTTTTCATTATCTCTAGCTTACTTCCACAATAAGGACAAGTGCATTCCTCATGGTCTGAAAAGGGAATGTTCTCACACTTCCAAGAATGACCACAATCGGTGCAAGTCACAATTCCCTTACTCATCATACGTGCAATATGGCTGAAACAATGTTTGTATGCGTATGCTTTTTGCTTGTCTGTAAGTTCGGGCAGTCTGCTTGACAAACGAACTACCTCATTCTGTATGCGTGTTCTCGGTTTCATATCAAAAATCAAATAATGAAGGTTGGATTTGTGCTTTTTTCTTCTCTATTGTTTTTGTTTGCCTATTACGCAATTTTCTTAGTTCTTCAGCTTGGTACTGCTTAAACGCTTCTTTACGAGCTTCTGCTTTCTCTTCCTCTGATAATTCTACAAACTGATTAGACATAATCAAAACTTGATTATAACTCTGTATATTAACCTCTAAATCATCCTCTAAATAATAGTGAATTGCAAGTCCATAAACTTCATCATCAGTTACGCCAATTACATTGTTCTGTGCCAAATTGTGCATTTCTGAAATTATATAAGCACAACATTGCTCAATCTGATTTTCTTTTACTCTATACTTTTCAGCAAATTCTGCATCCAATTCTGCCAACTGCTCTAAATAGGATTTGATTACCACCTGAAAATTTTTTGTTCCCATACATCTATACATTAATAAGTTCAACATCAGCCGTGGTTGAATTATTCTAACTCCAGATTCAGGAGCCTTTTTCAAATCTTTTTTCTCCCTATACGACTTTTTTTTAATCATTCTCGCCCCGAGTTCTTTCGCCTTTTTCGATGCAGCTATTGTGTGTCTGCCCGTAGATGTATGAAAGGGAACCGGAATAGAAAATACCGCACAGCGAAGCTGCTCAGGATATTTTCTTTTCCGGCACAAAGTGCCTTGCAGACTTCTACAAGACACACTAGCTTTGCATCATAAAAAGGGGAAAACCGGGGAGAGATAAACAACTTAAAAGGAGTATAGGAAAAGAGAAAAAAACGAAATATATTTGCACAAAAAATGAAAGACCAGATTAAGGATTTAATCGTATGAACAACATAAAGCTGATTATGTACTCCGCTGATCTGAGCAGCGAACTGCCATTGCCGTTTGCAGACCAGGGTGTGAGAGCTGGATTTCCTTCTCCGGCTCAGGACTACATGACTGACAGCATAGACCTGAACCGGGAACTCATACGCCATCCGGCTACTACCTTCTATGCCCGTGCTTCCGGAGATTCTATGAAGGATTGCGGTATAGATGACGGCGACCTGCTGGTCATAGACAAGGCCCTGGAACCTCAGGACGGTGACATCGTTGTGGCTTTCATCGATGGAGAGTTCACGCTTAAAACGGTGCGCTTTGACGATAATGAGAAATGTATCTGGCTCGTTCCGGCTAACGAGGAATACACTCCGATTAAGATTACAGAGGAGAACAACTTCCTGATATGGGGCGTTCTTACGTATAACATAAAGAGACAGCTGAGAAAAGGCAGATGATAGCCCTTGTTGATTGCAATAACTTCTACTGCTCATGTGAGCGCGTGTTCAATCCGCAGCTTCGTGACAAACCTGTCGTTGTCCTCTCGAACAATGACGGCTGTGTCGTGGCCAGAAGCAACGAAGTCAAGGCAATGGGCATCAAGATGGGTACACCACTGTATCAAATCCGTGAAGTTTTGGAGGCAAACAATGTGGCTGTTTTCAGTTCCAACTACAATTTGTATGGTGACATGAGCCGCCGGGTAATGATGTTGCTGTCCGAGTTCACGCCCGAACTGACACAGTACTCGATTGATGAAGCGTTCCTGGATCTCTCCGGCTTTGGAGAAGGAGAGAAACTGATTTCCTATGGCCGGAAGATTGTTAAGACCATCGGAAAGGGTACTGGCATCCCGGTTACAATGGGCATTGCTCCTACCAAGACTCTGGCGAAGGTGGCAAGCCGTTACGGAAAGAAGTACAAGGGATATCAGGGGGTATGCATGATTGATTCTGAGGAAAAGCGCATCAAGGCGTTGCAAGGCTTCGAAATTGGCGATGTCTGGGGTATCGGTCATCGGAGCTTGGATAAGCTGCGCTATTACGGTATAAATACCGCCTGGGATTTAACTCAGAAAAACGAGAGCTTTGTGAGAAAATTATTGTCTGTGACTGGTGTCCGCACCTGGAAGGAACTTCGTGGTGAGAACTGTATTAATATCGAGGAACTTCCACAGAAGAAGAGTATCTGTACCAGCCACAGTTTCCCTAACTCCGGTCTGTCCGAACTCTCCAGTCTGGAGGAAGCTGTCGCCAACTTTTCTTCCGAATGTGTCCGTAAGCTCCGTATGCAGCACAGCTGCTGTACGGAGATAACAGTCTTCGCCTATACCAGCCGTTTCCGTCTGGATCTTCCGCAACACTGCATCAACCGTACCATCCACCTGCAGGTACCTACCAACGACCTTCAGGAACTTGTAAGCACCGCAGTCCGGGCCCTCCGCATGGATTTCCGAAAAGAGGGCGGTTACCAGTACAAGAAAGCCGGTGTCATTATCTGGAACATAGTTCCTGATTCTGCCATCCAGACAAACCTTTTCGATACCATTGACCGTGATAAGCAATCACGGCTGGCCGCTGCCATAGATGCGATTAATCGCAAGAACGGTCATAATACCATTAAGGTAGCCGTACAGGGAACAAAAAATAAATCTTGGCACCTCAAATGCGAACACATCAGCAAGCAGTACACCACCAATCTGTCTGATGTTATAGAGGTTAAAACAGATTGATTTCTATATTTCTTTCCCTATTTGAACTTAATCGCATAACTTGTTAATGTTTGCTAACGATAAAATAAAAAGTTGGTATATATACCAACTTTTGAAATAAATTCGCTATATTTGTAATGCGAGATAAAGATACATATTGTAATCTAAATTTAGATAGTTATGAAAAAAGAAGCTTTAATAGAGTTCGTAAAAACTAACGATTTTGCCTATGTGTATGGCGCTGGTATAGCATTTGCAAATGATGAAGAATCAAGAGAAGGTGTTACATCAATAATTGAACAAGACGGGAAAATTATTGAAGAAATAGAAAACATCGAAGAAGAAGGATGCGGATGTGGTGAACTTGCAGAAGAACTTGTTAACGGCTGTACAATCTATAAGGTGTGGAATTATAACCAGGAACCTCTGTACATTGCTTATTACAATTAATATTAATGCTGCACTATCGGCATGACGGGTATATTTAACTCAATAATAATTAACCGTGGGGGCAACACGTTAAATTCTGCAACATCGTTATGTGTAAATATAGAATTATAGGAAAGACCAACGGCTGGATAGCTCAGAGAGACAGCAAATTCAATGGCAGATGCGAAATCACAATAGCAGACCAGCTGAATTTGAAAGAAGCATACAAGAAATTACTTGATATGTATAATGAAGATAACTGTAATTATCCGTCTGCCCCTAATTGGGGGGTTGCCGTCCATCAAAACAGAGGTGCTTGTGCTACATTCCCTGATGGAACAAGAAGATATGACTTTGATAGTAGGACTTACGAAATAGAAGAACTTCCCTATAAAATATCAGAGCTTCTCAAAGAGGATATAAGTGAGTGTGAAGATATTGAAGTATATACTTATTCCGGGGAAAAACATAATATTCATACTGATTGTATAACTTCATTAGATATTGACATTACAAATGTATATTGCGATGGAATTGATGATTTTGACTTCGAAGTAATGGATGAAGATGATTATAATACCAGTGTTTTAGCAAATACTGGTATTCTTGCAGATTTTAAAGATACGTATGGAAATAAAGATGCAAAAGTGCTTGTTATTGTACTAAAGAATTATATAGAATGACGAAACTAAGATTTATTATTGGACAACAGATAGCCATGCTAAGAAAAAAGCATGGCTTAACTATACGAGAGTTATCAGAACTATCAGGAATAAATAGTTCCAATATTTCTAAGATTGAAAATGGGAAGTATAATATCAGCATAGATATAATTGAAAGAATATGCAAATCACTTGGAGCAAACGTAAAGATTGATATTATGCATACACTTGAAGAATTAAGGGATTTTATAAACTCTAATGAAGATTGGGAATTAACTACCAATAAGATAATCGAACTGAACGGATGGACAGATGAGACCGGAGACAATTACGGAATCTGTAACGATGGTAACCGTAGATTATATTTAACAGTTAGCAATGGAGTTTTGGTTGCTGACATAAAAGATATGCAACATGAGTAAAAGAGAATTTCCATTATTTATTTTCGATTTATCCAGAGACCACAACCTGGGTGAGTGTGATTTTGTTGCTTGTACAGATGTAGATAATGCATTCGTGGCTAAAATTGACTATGTCACTGGAATTGATAATGTGATTACGGATAACCTTAGAATAAACAGAAGTAACGGAGAGGTTAAACTCAGAATAGAGATAAAGAGAATAACCGGGAAGAATCCAGATAATGCAGCGATAAGAACCCTTATGAAGAAAGCAGAAGATCTTTACTGTGAGCGCTCAATTAGTCGAATTAATATAGATAATCCATCTAAGGCTGATATGCTAAGTTTTCTCGAAATATTATTAAATGGAAATAAGCACAATGTTGCTCAAGCTGGAGTAAATTCTGAGGAAAGAAAAATAACACTGACAAGTATATCCATGCTTGAAGCAATAAAAAGGAAAATTGAAGAAATTCACGAATAATTAAAGACAGAGGATACCCTCTGTCTTTTTTAGAACTATGAAAAACATAGTCTAAAAAACGACCGTTTTTCAGACAATAAAACCGAAGGCTTGTCACTTCAGGGAAAAACGCTTATTTTTGTCTGAAAACTCGTCTGTAAAACAAAGTTCAATAAACCCATTATAAAATATCTTTTCAGACATGAAAATTGGATACGCACGTGTAAGCACGCTGGAGCAGAACCTTGACCGGCAAATTGACCAGTTAGAAAAAGAAGGATGCGAAAGGATTTATTCCGAAAAAATATCAGGAACCAAAAACAACCGTCCAGAACTTCATCGGATGCTTGATGCTCTTCGACCAGGTGACACCGTAATTGTTTCCGAACTGACAAGGCTTAGCCGAAGTCAGAAATTCTTAATTGAATTAGTTGATAGATTTTCTCAGACTGGGGTAAATATAAAATCTCTGAAAGAAATATGGCTCGACACAACAACGCCACACGGACGACTCATTTTTTCTGTTTTCGCCGGATTGAGCCAGTTCGAACGAGACTCAACTCAACTTCGAACATTAGAAGGTTTAGCAGCTGCACGGGCAAGAGGACGGAAAGGAGGCCGACCCTCTGTCGACCATAAGAAAATTGAACTGGCATTAAAATTATACGATTCAAATGCCTGTACAGTATCGGAGATAATAAAAACAACCGGAATCAGTAAAGCTACGTTATACACATATCTGAAACAACGAAAAAAGTAATTTTTCGCCATTATTTTATCAGATTAATTCAACTCGATTCTTTGTTATAACGTCATAAAAAAATCCTTCGGAAAAAAAAGCTATAGTTAAACCGGTACAGTCTATAATTTCAATTTGTGTAGTGAGAATATTGTTACCATAGTGTATAACCAACATACAATGGTTAAAAGATTTACCGTTAATAATTACACTACGCTTATCTCTGACAAAACCTTCTGATAATTTCACTGCCAGACGACTTTCTAAATCCATTTCCTTCCAGCTACTACGGGTACCAGCTTTATGTTTAACTTTCATATCTTTTACTTTTATATTTCAAATTAATTTACAAAATACAGTTCACATAGGTCCTCCGCATTTTTTAAAAGCTCCAGATGGTAAATTCCATTGTTGCGAATAGGGAACAAAAATATCACTATTGTATTGGTAGCTTGTGGCCAATCGCGCCAGTTCTGGAGTAATATCATGGTACGGCACACCTTTCTTTATGAGCGTAGATAAATCTGTATCACGTTTCAGTGTGTACCCAAACTCCTTTTCGAATTGAACGAGCTGTGAAAAGTTCTGATGACTTATACATGCAGCACTGGCAAACTGATTCGCATTACCAAATATGCAGAACTTACATGAACAACGCCCAAATCCCATGAAGTAACATGGGTGAGGTTTCACTCTGTATTTTTCTAATAAATCCCAGATTCTTCTCTCTGACCAATCTCGTATGGGCCTATATCTATCCACGTATCTCATGATCTTTTTCCCATTTCGCAAATCTGATTTGTCAGGTTCTAAAATCGCATACCCAGCACGCTGCTTACTTTCCTCACCTCTTTCCCCAGATAAAACCAATGTTCGGATACCGTTAAAACGCTCCTGGTTCCTGATGGCAGCCGCACATACATCAATTTTTAGGTAAGAGCTGCACCAACGGACATTGAGATTAGGAGAAGGTTGCGGAAATTTTAATCGTGTTGAGCACTTACCTTTTTCACCTCCTACACTATGAATAGTATTATCTGGACACTCATAGAATATCTTTGCTGTTCGTTCATTACATCTGAGCATCTCACGCTTAAATCCACCATCTTTCCACTGAAAGAAAACTGATACACCAAAAGCTTCAGCTAATTTTTTACAGTAATCAGGTGTAACCTCCCAGTCAAAAAAGTTTTCACCTCTTCCGTCTATTTCCTGGTGCCATAATTCTATTTTGCTTTTGTCTACTCCATTATCAATTAAGAATAGGAGTAGAGCCGTACTGTCCTTTCCACCGGAAAAAGACACAATATATTTATCATAACCGAATAAGTCAAAATCCATCTTTCTATATTTCTTATTTAATTTTTTAGAGATATGTATTTCTTACATAACATAAAAGAATACACAAACCATATAACACATATAAATAGAGTTAATGTATTCAAGAAACTTGAACACATTAATATAGTAAGTGAAGTAAACAATTGCATAATAAGTAGTGCCTGAAAATTGGAAATCTCTTGTTCACACAAAAATGAAAAAAGTATATTACGTTTTTTCATCCAGGACAAAAGACCTTCATGTTTTCTTACTTTAACTGAAAAATTAGATATTGCTTCCATAATCAAATCAACATTAATATAGACGTCTCAAATATTATAATAACTAAATATCTTTAGGTTCTAACAGTTCTGCATTCTCATCAATCCAAAGCATTGCATCTTGACCTTGATAAGTAAAATCAAAAGCTTTGTTTTCGGGATTGTAACTTCCTTCCAAAATTGTACCTTCTTTAAGACCACGGATTTCAGCAAGACACCAGTATCCAAACTTCGTAAATATCTTAACTTTAACTTTTGCTTTGACTCTTTGCATCATATTTCCTGAATTAAATTTTACATATTATCTGTTTTCTCACAGTGTAAAAGTACATCTATTTTCTTTACTATACAAGATAAAAGTAAATTTTCATTATGTACTTAACAAAGTTTAGTAAACTCGTATTGTTTACTTTTCATATAATAGTATGATTCATGATTAAGTGTAAATCGAAACAAAGAAGAAACACGCATTTATATTTCTGTATATCTATATATCTGCGCATCTATATTTATAGACATATATATTTATAATAAAAAACCCCGATGCATCCTGCAACGGGGAAAATGTTAGATGTATGTATATTTCAAAAATAGTAACAATACAGTTTTAGCATTTCAATGCCTTATCCTTTAAAAGGGATAGAATATTCTGTCCTCTTTTTATTCTTTCTTTTGAGACAATATAAATATCTGATTTAAGACTATTCCCTGCCTTTTCCATTAATAAAAAGGTATCAGCAACAGCAATAGCAGTTTCTAAAGTATCTATTTCGTCAGTTGTAATATAGGCTCTTTTAGTTCTAGAGAGCCTGTTTCGCAGATAAATGGACAAATTAAATAAACCACTGCTTAATAGCATGACAAACAATAAATATAATGTATTGTTCAAATCATGATCTAAAGAAAAAGTTTTGAAGAATAAAAAAGTAGATATTATAAAAACCGTCAATATTATTATCATACCCACTATATACATATAAACACCAAACGAGGTTTCACGCTCATCAGCAGATTTAATATTGATTTTCCGTCTTATATTTTCTATATCATAAGCTGTTATTTCAACACACGAGTCACCGACAGCATACTTTTTCTTGACTAAAGACTCTTCTATCTGTTTATTTATATCGTCATTAAGAACTCTCAATTCTTTTTCACCTCCAGGAGTGTAGATAACTTTCAAATCATTCATAAGTAAAAATATTACTGTAATAAATAGTTGTATAAAAGATACACAGATACTAAACTTCCTCCCATAATGGTTATCACTACATATTTTATCTTCCCGAAAGACATAAACAGAAGAAATATAACGAAATATCCTATTGCAATCGTTAAGGACTGGCTTAAAGATAAATAGTCAAACCAATATGGCAGGAACATAGAATAAGCTGCCGATAAGAAAAATAAGGACAATAATGGGAAAATACTATATTCCTTTATGTTTTTTGCTGAGAATAAATAAACTACAAAATGATATAATAAAGCAGGAATAATAGGTAACACCCATTCATCTTTTGCTTCCGGAGAAGAACATATTATATTCTTTAAGTTGAATATTCCCCAAAACATGCAGTAATATAACCACATAAGGATTAAACTTATATAAGGATTCTCTAAGAAACTATTTTTCAGTCCTTTTATCATTTTGGCAATCATAAAAACTAAAATAAAAATATATTGTTGCGATTTCAATAATAATACTTGATACAATTTTATCAACTTTAGCAAAAGTAGCAATATCAAAAGAATTATTTAAAAATGCACACGCTAAAAAACATAAAAAAGCATATGTACCGACGCCAATTAATATATCAAATAAACATTTCATATTCTTATTTAAACCAGCATTTACTACGCCTACATTCGATAAGCTGACAGCAATAATAATTAGCTTCGGAAACCTTGAATATAAAAGAATATTCCAATCTCCTAAAATCCATGCGGACAAGAGATACAATACCATATAGGGAAAAGTAATAGCAAACACTTTTGTCAAAAGTGCATCAACTTTAAATTTTGATTTCATGACTCTTATTTAATTTAGGCAGGGCTTTCACCCCGCCGATTAGACGCAATCATTCGCTACTATAAAATGCGTAAAGTAACAACCTTCACAAGCAGTAATATATCCCTTCTTGACAAGTTGACCAAGATAACCTTTCATCTGTTCGAGTGTAATACCAAGTGACTCGTAATCCGTTTCATCATAACAAAATCCACCGTCTTCTCCATAAGTTTCAGCATTGGCAACACAAAGATTATATACCTCATTTTCAATCTCGGTTAACTTCTGATTACTGATAGAATTAACTGTTTCCATATTTCCTGAATTAAATTATACATATTATGTGTTTTCTCACAGTGTAAAAGTACATCTATTTTCTTTACTATACAAGAAAAAAGTAAATTTTTACCATCTACTTAACAAAGTTTAGTAAACTCATATTGTTTACTTTTCATATAATAGTATGATTCATGATTAAGTATAAATCGAAACAAAGAAGAAACACGCATTTATATTTCTGTATATCTATATATCTGCGCATATATATTTATAGGCATATATATTTATAATAAAAACCCCGGTGCATCACTGCAGCGGGGAAAATGTTAGATGTATGTATAGAAAATTTCTTATGCAACTTTTCGTTTTCTGATGAGCTCCTTACAGATAGCCTCACAAAGCACACGAGCCATATTTACCTCTACGGCATTACCGATAAACTTCTTCTGGTCAGACTGTGTACCAATCAGAATATAGTCTTCTGGGAAACCCATAATCTTTTTCAGTTCATCAATGCGAAGCATACGCATCTTGATGTCAATGATGCCATATAAGGCCATAAACTCCTTAATCTTGACAGTCATCGGACTGTCCACTGACGTGACCTGTATGCCGATACCTCCTTCAACTTCGACCAAATAGGGAGGCATTTTATCCATCCGTGCTATCAATGTAAAACAAGGGTTGTTCACAGAACCTCCTGCACTGGCAAATTGCGGATTCATCAGGAAGCTTTTTCTTTTGCATGTAACCAAGCTATATTTTGGATTTGTGGTAATGGCTCCTAACGGTTTTTCTATGGAAGCTGCACTGGAAGCGCCAAACTGCTGGTCGATGAATACAGGTGTCAACAATGCAAGCTTGTCTTTTGTGGTCACAGTCGGAGCAGGACTCTCTACTGAATGATTGTGCCCATTCCCATAATAAGCGGAAATAAAAGCGTGATGATCTTTACAGGTTATTGTACCTGCCGGTTCGTTCACAGATATATTCTTACTCCCAGGATGACCACTAAATTGCTTGGAAAGGAAAGAAACCTGAACTTTGGCAAATCTGTTTGCTGTAGTAACCACTCCTACTGGTTCTTCGATGGATGTACAAGTGTCTTGTGGTCTTACTGTATTGTAACGGGAAATAAAAGCGTCTTTACCTCCTGCCACAAACTTGATTAAACCGGCATAAATTCGTTCGAGTGTATTTTCTGCAAGCGGTTTTTTCCTTGTGAAAATGCTTTCACCTTCGTCCGAAAAATCAAGCACATCTTTTACTGGCCTCCATTTCTCCAGCTTACTGAACATATCTTTTCTTCCATTCTTGCAGTGTGTTGCTTCCGGGAAAACGATAGGAAGTCCCATTTTTGCAAATATGCCAAAGAATCGTTTTCGCGTAGTATATGCTCCATAGTCGGCTGCATTAAGGATTCTCCAGTCAAAATCGTATCCATACTTCCTGACGTTACGTTTCCATTTCTCATAGCATCTCCCCTTATCCTTGCTGATAGGATGTCCATGTTCGTCCATATCTCCCCAGCTCATGAACTCCTCGACATTCTCTATCTGTATATAGTCAGGGTTTATGACTTCAATGTATCGGAACAGATGTTCGGCCAGCGTCCGGCTGTCTGCGTCCCGTGGCTGGCCGCCCTTGGCTTTACTGAAGTTCGTACATTCAAGGCTGGCCCATAATACAACCAGTGCATCCGGATAAATCTTTTTCATTCGTTTTACATGTTCCACCAAATGGGACAGTTCCAATGTTCTGATGTCCTCCGTGAAATGCAGCGCATCCGGGTGGTTGGCCGCATGGCTGGCGATAGCGTTTGCATCATGGTTTACACATGCTATCACTTTAGCACACCGTTCATCTGAGTAGCGTGCATTTTCTACTCCGGTACTGGTTCCTCCAGCACCACAAAAAAGGTCAATATAAAGTAGCTTAATCATATCATCTTTATTTTGATTTCATTGTCAAAAGTACATCTATTTTCTTTACTACACAAGATGAAAGTAAATTTTATTATGTACTTAACAAAGTTTAGTAAACTTATTTTATTTACTTAACAAGGAAAGAATATATTTGCAAAAAACTTAGAACAATGGAAAAAGAATTACCTAAATTACGAATAAAAGAAATACTTAAAGAGAAAGGCATATCGCAGATAGAACTTGCGGAGAAAATGGGTAAAAGCAAACAATACATTAGCAATATTTTAACCGGCGGCAAAGGCATGTCCATAGCTACACTGGTAGAGATTGCTAAAATTTTGGATGTTGAATTTCGCGATTTGTTCGCCATTACCGGGAATCATACGAAGATTAATGGCTATATTAAAGTTCAAAATGATATTTACGAAATTCGAAGTTACGAAGACCTTGAGAAAATCCTAAAACTGAGAAACTATGACCAAAGCTAATTACATTGATTGGGAAAACCTGAAAAATATCCCTTTCTTCCCTTGCCAAGTGGTCGAGTACGAACAAAATCAGGAAATAGTTCTGTACTATTTAGGTGAGCGTGTATTCCATGATTACGACCATGTAGGACACTATATGCGCTCTGCTATTGTGTTGTTCCGGCAGATACGAAACCGCACAGCCGACTGGGTTAACTTGCGTAACCTTTGGACTCTCCGGAACTGCATTCGGGAGAACTACAACCACGGCATAGGTGTGGATAGTCTGATTTATGGAGAGAACTTCGATGGTGAGAACTTAGAAACACTAACACCACTTACCAAACAACGTTTTGAACTTATAATCAAACGAATTAAAGAAAAGGACGAATACGCCACCATTTGATAAAAACAAGAGTATGGCAGTAGATATGACTAATCTAACGACTGCACAGTACAGGCAGCGTATAGAAGAAATGAGCATAAAAGAAATTCAAAAAGAAATTGAATTTCTGGAAAGCCCCGGTTACAACTGTGAAGGACTGGTATGTGCAGACGGAGTAATTACTCCCCGGACAAAAATGCATCGTAAGGTTCTTTGGTATAAGAGAATGAACCAAAAGAGCCTAACAGCCCTGCAATGGGCAAAAGAAGGATATGTTGTAAATCCGGATGCAATAGGAAGAAAGTGGAAAAACAATCCTCACAATTCAAAGGCTATAATATATTATGTATCAGATGAAGTACATGAGGACAAAGAAGCTGCTAAAGAATTTCTTAAATCGAGGCGAGAGGCGAAAAAAGGATAATAAAGGAGTAAAATTAAGATAGTGATATGAAAAAAAGAAAATTTGAAATGAAAAAAGAAATTTGCAGAGGAATCTGGTATTCTGTTAGGGTACTTCTGCAATTTGATAATAAGTATGATGCAAAGAAATTAATTCATTTTGCCGGATTGACTAAAAGTAACTGTTTGGAACTTGAATCAGATTTTGGTTTAGTCTGTCAAAAAACATTAGATTTTATTGATTATGCCT
>ERZ791901.931-NODE-931-length-15776-cov-2.541441_pt1 | contig 15776 bp, 8 predicted proteins | sample MGYA00510150_ERZ791901 | MGnify/ENA primary metagenome ERZ791901 (study PRJEB30046, sample SAMN00792058) | human gut metagenome | study: EMG produced TPA metagenomics assembly of the A metagenome-wide association study of gut microbiota in type 2...
TAGGGTTAAATGATGAATATGTTGAGGGCATTTTTGTTTCTGGTGAAATGCAATCGCAGGGTATAGGTAAAATTCTGCTGAATTATGCAAAGGATAAAAGGAATAAGTTGCACTTGAACGTATACCAAAAGAACGCACGGGCAATATCTTTTTATAAGAGAGAAGGATTTGAGATTCAGCATAGTGGCTTAGATGAGGCTACCGGAGAAAAAGATTATGTAATGACATGGCAACACAAATAGAAATTCCAGTTTATCGAACTAAAACATAAGACCGCTTACATCGTGTAGGCGGTCTTATGTCGTGGCAAGATTATTTGATTTTGAGCTTTCTTTTCTTGGCAGAAAGCACTTTGCAGAGAACATCATCGACGGCGTCGGTGTATCTGCCTTGTTCAATCAATTTGTTTTTTAGATTTATAAGGAAAGCAACAATTTCGTTTCTTTCTTTTGTACTTAAATATATATGGTATTTTTTCTGTTTTCATACTATCCACCTCGCTGTTTTATCTGATTTGATGATATATTAAAGAGAAAATTTTATCAAATATGCAAAAAGGCTTCTGCCCAAAACAGGGCAAAAGCCTTAGAAATTATGCGATTTTTAGGTTTAGTTGCAAGCCAAGGGGGACTATTTCATCTGTTGCAAAATCGGTTGCCCGAAAAGTACCAAGTCCCGAAACTCGCATAAATACTGGGTTTTTCGGCACATCTAAACCACGGGGAACTACTCCCACTCGATGGTTGCCGGCGGCTTGGAGGTGCAGTCGAGCACCACACGGTTGATCTGACGGCATTCATTGGTGATACGCGTCGAAATCGTGGCAAGCACATCGTACGGAATGCGAGACCAGTCTGCGGTCATGGCGTCTTCGGAGGAAACCGGACGCAACACGATTGGCGAACCATACGTACGCTCGTCGCCCTGCACACCCACGGAATGCACATCGGCAAGGAGCACGACCGGGCACTGCCAGATATCGCGGTCAAGACCAGCCTTGGAAAGCTCCTCGCGAGCGATGGCGTCGGCCTCGCGAAGTAGATCCAGACGCTCCTTGGTGATCTCGCCGATGATGCGGATGCCGAGGCCCGGGCCAGGGAACGGCTGACGCCAGACGATTTCGTCCGGCAATCCAAGCTCGGTACCGATGGCACGAACCTCATCCTTGAACAAGGTACGCAGTGGCTCGACGAGCTGGAACTTGATGTCGTCCGGCAGGCCACCCACATTGTGGTGCGACTTGATGTTGGCTGCGCCATCGCCACCGCCGGATTCCACAACATCCGGGTAGAGGGTGCCCTGAACGAGGAACTTGACTTCCTTGCCGGAAGCACCCGCCTCTTCGATGACCTGGCGCTGAGCCTTCTCGAACGTGCGAATGAACTTTTCGCCGATGATCTTGCGCTTCTTCTCCGGCTCGCTCACACCCTTCAGGGCGGTGAGGAAGTCTTCGGAGGCGTCCACGGCGATGAGCTTGATGCCGGTCGCCTCGACGAAATCATGCTTGACCTGCTCGGCCTCGCCCTTGCGCAGCAGACCGTGGTCCACGAACACGCAGGTAAGCTGTTTGCCAATGGCCTTGGACAGCATGACGGCAGCCACAGAGGAATCCACACCGCCGGACAGGCCGCAAATCACCTGTGCGTCGCCGACCTTCTCGCGGATCTTCGCGACCTGATCCTCGATGATGCTGGAGGCATCCCAGTTGTTGCCGAGCCCTGCGCACTTGTGCAGGAAGGTCTCGATGAGCTGCTGGCCCATCGGGGTGTGCTTGACTTCAGGATGCCACTGCACGCCGTACAGTTTGCGGGATTCGTCCTGCATGGCGGCAACGGGCGCGCCCTCGGTATGCGCCAGCACTTCAAAGCCCTCCGGCGCGGTCTTGACGGCCACGCCATGGCTCATCCACGTGTTCTGATCAGCGGGGGAGCCGTCGAGCAGACCTTCCGACTTGTCGATGAAGGTCTCGGTCTTGCCATATTCGCCAAGGGCGGCCTTGTCGACATTCGCGCCCAAGGCATAGGCCATGGCCTGGAAGCCGTAGCAGATGCCCAGTACGGGAACGCCGGCCTCGAACAGTTTCTTGTCCACACGCGGCGCGCCCGGTTCGAACACCGAAGCCGGACCACCGGAAAGGATGATGGCCTGCGGATCCTTGGCCAGCATCTCGTCGACCGGCATGGAATGCGGCACAAGCTCCGAATAAACATTGGCTTCACGCACGCGACGTGCGATCAGCTGGGCGTACTGGGCTCCGAAATCAACAACGAGCACAGGACCTGCAGCCATAACACTCTCCCTTTTGATATGAGGTATGAAGAAGCAACAATATTAACTGTTCTATTGTGGCGACGCGAGCAGACATTGGAAACGCTGTGAACAGAAAGTGAACAAACCTCACAATTGCTTACTACGCATGGTTCAACACGCCGCATGCAAGTATTGCAAAACGAACGTGAAAAAGGTGTAAGGATGGCTTGAAATCGTTGATATTGAGCCGTTTATCAATCTTTTTGATAGCATGTGAAGTATTCACAAATCTCCCGATAAAAGCTCTCATTTTCTAACAGAAACGACACACTTGCGCACACAGTCGCAAAAAAACAGCAAAAAGTCGCACCTCGCTCGTAATATGCTCAAGTGATTGGGAATGAATCGTTCCGCGGAACCGCAAGGTTTTGCGAGATTCAGGACCGAATGAAAATAAACAATCGCACAACACAGTGCAGGAGTACAGGAGTACACATGACGAGTCCTGTTATTGGCACCCCTTGGAAGAAGCTGAACGCTCCGGTTTCCGAGGAAGCTATCGAAGGCGTGGATAAGTACTGGCGTGCAGCCAACTACCTCTCCATCGGCCAGATCTATCTGCGTAGCAACCCGCTGATGAAGGAGCCTTTCACCCGCGAAGACGTCAAGCACCGTCTGGTCGGTCACTGGGGCACCACCCCGGGCCTGAACTTCCTCATCGGCCACATCAACCGTCTCATCGCTGATCACCAGCAGAACACTGTGATCATCATGGGCCCGGGCCACGGCGGCCCGGCTGGTACCGCTCAGTCCTACCTGGACGGCACCTACACTGAGACCTTCCCGAAGATCACCAAGGACGAAGCTGGTCTGCAGAAGTTCTTCCGCCAGTTCTCCTACCCGGGCGGCATCCCGTCCCACTACGCTCCGGAGACTCCGGGCTCCATCCACGAAGGTGGCGAGCTGGGTTACGCCCTGTCTCACGCCTACGGTGCTGTGATGAACAACCCGAGCCTGTTCGTTCCGGCCATCGTCGGCGACGGCGAAGCTGAGACCGGCCCGCTGGCCACCGGCTGGCAGTCCAACAAGCTCGTCAACCCGCGCACCGACGGTATCGTGCTGCCGATCCTGCACCTCAACGGCTACAAGATCGCCAACCCGACCATCCTGTCCCGCATCTCCGACGAAGAGCTCCACGAGTTCTTCCACGGCATGGGCTATGAGCCGTACGAGTTCGTCGCTGGCTTCGACAACGAGGATCACCTGTCGATCCACCGTCGTTTCGCCGAGCTGTTCGAGACCGTCTTCGACGAGATCTGCGACATCAAGGCCGCAGCCCAGACCGACGACATGACTCGTCCGTTCTACCCGATGATCATCTTCCGCACCCCGAAGGGCTGGACCTGCCCGAAGTTCATCGACGGCAAGAAGACCGAAGGCTCCTGGCGTTCCCACCAGGTCCCGCTGGCTTCCGCCCGCGATACCGAGGCTCACTTCGAAGTCCTCAAGAACTGGCTCGAGTCCTACAAGCCGGAAGAACTGTTCGACGAGAACGGTGCCGTGAAGCCGGAAGTCACCGCCTTCATGCCGACCGGCGAACTGCGCATCGGTGCCAACCCGAATGCCAACGGTGGTGTGATCCGCGAAGAGCTGAACCTGCCGGCCCTCGAAGACTACGAGGTCAAGGAAGTCGCCGAGTACGGCCACGGCTGGGGCCAGCTCGAAGCCACCCGTCGTCTGGGCGTCTACACTCGCGACATCATCAAGAACAACCCGGACTCCTTCCGCATCTTCGGACCGGACGAGACCGCTTCCAACCGTCTGCAGGCCGCTTACGACGTCACCAACAAGCAGTGGGACGCCGGCTACCTGTCCTCCCAGGTTGACGAGCACATGGCTGTCACCGGCCAGGTCACTGAGCAGCTCTCCGAGCACCAGATGGAAGGCTTCCTCGAGGCCTACCTGCTCACCGGCCGTCACGGCATCTGGAGCTCCTATGAGTCCTTCGTGCACGTGATCGACTCCATGCTGAACCAGCACGCCAAGTGGCTCGAGGCTACCGTCCGCGAGATCCCGTGGCGCAAGCCGATCTCCTCCATGAACCTGCTCGTCTCCTCCCACGTGTGGCGTCAGGATCACAACGGCTTCTCCCACCAGGATCCGGGTGTCACCTCCGTCCTGCTGAACAAGTGCTTCAACAACGATCACGTGATCGGCATCTACTTCCCGGTGGATTCCAACATGCTGCTCGCTGTGGCTGAGAAGTGCTACAAGTCCACCAACATGATCAACGCGATCATTGCTGGTAAGCAGCCGGCCGCTACTTGGCTGACCCTGGACGAAGCTCGCGCTGAGCTCGAGAAGGGCGCTGCCGAGTGGGAGTGGGCTTCCACCGCCAAGTCCAACGATGAAGCCCAGATCGTGCTCGCCTCCGCTGGCGATGTTCCGGCTCAGGAGATCATGGCTGCTGCCGACAAGCTCAACGAGCTCGGCATCAAGTTCAAGGTCGTCAACGTTGTGGATCTGGTCAAGCTGCAGTCCACCAAGGAGAACGATCAGGCTATCTCCGACGCTGACTTCGCTGACCTGTTCACCGAAGACAAGCCGGTCCTGTTCGCTTACCACTCCTACGCTCGCGACGTGCGTGGTCTGATCTACGATCGCCCGAACCACGACAACTTCAACGTCCACGGCTACGAGGAGCAGGGCTCCACCACCACCCCGTACGACATGGTTCGCGTGAACAACATCGACCGCTACGAGCTCGTTGCCGAAGCTCTGCGCATGATCGATGCTGACAAGTACGCCGACAAGATCAACGAGCTCGAAGCCTTCCGTCAGGAAGCCTTCCAGTTCGCAGTCGACAACGGCTACGATCACCCGGATTACACCGATTGGGTCTACTCCGGCGTCAACACCACCAAGCAGGGTGCTGTCTCCGCTACCGCCGCAACCGCTGGCGATAACGAGTGAGTCTAGCCTCTATAGGCTGATTGCTTGAACAAAGCCCCAAGGGATTTTCCCTTGGGGCTTTTGTCATATCCGTAACTTTGTAATGCGTTGTGACACCATGTCATGAAATGCGTGTCTGTTACCGTTCACGCATTACAATGGCACATGGTGCGAAACAGCGCAGTCACACACCTTAAAAACAACGAATAGGAGCAGACATCGTGAGTCTAACCAGCGTCACCATTATCAGCCCTGAAGCAGCAAACGGCCGCAACGTCGTGGCCCTTGGCGTCACCAAGGCATTCGCAGCTGCCAAGAAGACGGCCGTGTTCCGTCCGGCGGTTTGTCGCAAGGAAACCTTCACCGACGTTCTTCTTGAAGCAAGCAACTCGGGGCTGAGCCGTGAACAATCCGTCGGTGTTTGCCCGAAGCGTGCACGCACCGACAAGGAAGGTTCCCGGGCCGATATCGTGGCCGCCTACACGGAAGCCATCGAAACCGCCCAGCCTGAAGCCGTGGTTGTTGTCGGAACGGACAAATCCGCCATCAACGACCCGTCCATCTTTGCGTTCAATGCTGACGTAGCCGCTGATCTCAAGTCTGTCGTGCTTCTTGCCGTATGCACCATCAACCGCACTCCGGAACAGGTCCTGGGCACTGTCGAGGCGTCGAAGACCATCATCGAGAATGCAGGCAGCAAGGTCGCCGGCGTGTTCATCACCGGATGCAAAGACGAACAGGTGGAACCTCTCAAGGAGGAGTTCGCAGCTTACGAGGTGCCGGTGTGGACGTTACCCGCCGTTGATTTTGACGAGGAAGACGCCGTGACCAAGGCCACGGAGGCATTCGAGGCGAATGTCAACGCCGAAGAGCTTATCTCCGCTGTCGAGGCTCCATTCGAGGCGCCGACCACGCCATACGCATTCCAGTACAGTCTGCTGGGCAAGGCCAAGGCGGACAAGAAAACCATCGTGCTTCCGGAAGGATCCGAAGACCGCATCATCAAGGCCGCCGACTACCTGCTTGAGCGCGACATCGTCGATCTGATCATCGTCGGAGACAAGGAAAGCATTCTCGCCCGCGGCGAGGAGCTTGGACTCAAATTCCTTGAAAAGGCGCAGTTCCAGGCCAAGGACGACGAGGAAGTGCTCGCTCCGATGGTCGCCAAGCTGTGTGAGCTGCGCGCCAAGAAGGGCATGACCGAAGAACAGGCTCGCAAGCAGCTCGCCGACGACAGCTACTTCGGCACCATGCTCGTGGTGCTCGGCAAAGCTGACGGTCTGGTTTCCGGATCCATCAACTCCACGGCCAACACCGTACGTCCGGCCCTGCAGGTCATCAAGACCAAGCCGGGATCCTCCCTCGTGTCCGGCGCGTTCCTCATGTGCTTCAAGGACCATGTCGCAGTGTTCTCCGATTGCGCCATCAACCTGAACCCGTCCGCTGAGCAGCTTGCGGAAATCGCCATCCAGTCCGCCGAAACGGCAAAGGCGTTCGGCCTCGATCCGAAGGTCGGCATGCTGTCGTACTCCACGCTGGGATCCGGCAAGGGACCGGACGTCGATCTCGTGGAGGAAGCAACCGCACTCGTGAAGGAGAAGGCTCCGGACCTCGCGGTCGTCGGTCCCATCCAGTTCGACGCGGCTTGGTCGCCGACCGTTGCAGCCACCAAGGCCAAGGGCAACGATGTGGCGGGCCATGTCAATGTGTTCGTGTTCCCGGATCTGTGCGCGGGCAACATCGGGTACAAGGCCGTCCAGCGTTCCTCCGGCGCAGTGGCCGTCGGACCTGTGCTGCAGGGACTGAACCGACCGGTCAACGACCTGAGCCGAGGCGCAACCGTGCAGGACATCATCAACACGGTTGCCCTGACCGCCATCGAAGCCCAGTAAAACGCTATTTTGTAGCAAGCAAAGAGTAATCTAAAGTTTGGAAAGTCGCGCAAGCGGCACATCGATTAACACATGGAGGATGCCCACAATGGCGAAAACCGTCCTTGTCATCAATTCCGGTTCCAGCTCTATCAAGTATCAGCTGGTTGATCTTGAAACCGGTGAAGGTATTGCTTCCGGCCTGGTCGAGAAGATCGGCGAGCCGGTTGACGGCCACTACAAGCACGAGTTCAACGGCGAGAAGCATGAGCTGGAAGAGCCGATCCACGACCACGAGCAGGGTCTGAAGCGCGTGCTCGGCTTCTTCAACGAGTTCGGTCCGAAGCTGGACGAGGCCGGCATCGTGGCTGTTGGTCACCGCGTGGTGCAGGGTGGTTCCATCTTCCCGAACCCGGCTCTGGTCACCGACAAGACCATCAACCAGGTCAAGGACCTCGCCGTGCTCGCGCCGCTGCACAACGGTCCGGAAGCCAAGGGTGCTGAAGTCATGCGCGCGCTCCTGCCGGACGTCCCGCAGATCTTCGTGTTCGATTCCTCCTTCTTCTTCCAGCTGCCGAAGGCCGCAAGCACCTACGCGCTGAACAAGGAAATCGCCGACCAGTACCACATCCGCCGTTACGGCGCCCACGGCACCTCCCACGAGTTCATCTCCTCCGTGGTGCCGAGCGTCATCGGTAAGCCGGCTGAAGGCCTCAAGCAGATCGTGCTGCATATCGGCAACGGCGCCTCCGCCTCCGCCGAAGTTTCCGGCAAGCCGGTCGAGACCTCCATGGGCCTGACCCCGCTCGAAGGCCTCATGATGGGTGGACGTACCGGCGATATCGATCCGGCCGTCGTCTTCCACCTGATCCGCAACGCCCACATGAACGTGGACGAGCTCGACGCTCTGTTCACCAAGCGTTCCGGCATGATGGGCATGACCGGCTTCGGCGACCTCCGTGAGGTTCACCGTCTGGTCGCCGAAGGCAACGAGGACGCCAAGCTGGCTCTCGACGTCTACGTACACCGCATCGTCGGCTACATCGGCAACTACACCGCTCAGATGGGCGGCGTAGACGTGATCACCTTCACCGCAGGCGTCGGCGAGAACGATGACGTGGTCCGCAAGATGGTGTGCGACAAGCTCGCCCCGTTCGGCGTCAAGCTGGACGAAGAGAAGAACGCCACCCGTTCCAAGGAACCGCGCATCATCTCCACCCCGGATTCCAAGATCACCATCTGCGTCATTCCGACCAACGAGGAGCTGGCAATCGCCCGCAAGTCCGCGGCAATCGCAGAAGCAGGCGAAGACACTTACGGCAACGTCTTCTCCAAGTGAGCGAGGAGATCCCGCAGTCAAATGATTGACGGGACCGTATGAAGAGGACCGTACGTTCCATTGGAATCAAATCCAATGCCAATGGGACGTACGGTCCTTTCTTTTTCGAATAATCCTTATGTTTCACCGCTTTTAAGGTTTCGATCGCCGAACGTTTCCAATCGTCCCAGACAATGACTTTCCATATCTGTTCATGGTCCGCATAATGGGGGAGGGGCTGGTAGTACGATACGAAACGTTGTGCCTAACGCGCATACGTCGCATGTTGAGAGAAGCGGTTGATTGTTGTGGTAAGACGTCGTTTTGTCGGTCTGAATGGCCTCAAGGGCATCGCCTTGATCGCGATAGTGTTGTATCACTGCGACCAGGGCACTCTGCGGGGCGGATTCCTAGGTGTTGACATATTCTTCACCATTTCAGGTTTTCTGATTTTCTCGTCGTTGCTGAATCATATTGATTCCGGCAAGGGAATAGGTTTCAAGGAATACTACCTCAAGCGTCTGCGCAGAATATACCCGGCGCTGATTCTGATGATTCCCGTCACCGTATCGTTGGCATGGTTCATCAACCAAGACATGTTGGTGGACATTAACAACCAGATAGTGACGGCTATGCTGGGTTGTTACAACTGGTATGCCATCGGCAGTGGCGCCAACTATTTCTCGCAGATGAATCCAGACATGTTCCGTCATCTGTGGTTCATGTCGGTGCTGATGCAGTTCTATCTGTTGGCTCCTTTGCTGATCTACCTGCTTCGAAAAATTCTGGTACGTTGGGTGCCGGTGGCGGTACTTGCCGGACTTGCCGTGTGCAGTGCGCTTTCCATGGGATTGCAGTATCACCCGGGAACCGATCCAACCAGAGTGTATTTCGGTTCGGACACACATGCCATGGGACTTTGGCTAGGTGCCATGCTGGCATGGCTGCTGATGATCATACGGCGTGGCAACGGTCGTCCGGAAGAAACGGCGATCATGGAACGCGCTCGTCTGGTCTGGAGCAAGATCGGCCCTGCGGCGGCTTTTGTGGCATTACTGATTCTGTTATGGATGATGCAGCACGTTGAGCAGGGTCCTGCTGCCTTCTATGGAGGGATTTTCGCGGCTTCGCTACTTTCAGTGGTTCTGGTCGCCGGTTCCATTCCTTTCGGATCTTGGATGCAGGATCTGCTGGTGTTCAAACCATTTGATGTGGCCGGCCGATATTCATACGGCATTTACCTGTGGCATTGGCCTTTATGGTTGTTCACCAAGGCGATGTTCCCCCAGTGGGGTGCTCGGCATCTGGGATGGATGCTGCTAATCACACTCGCTCTTACCGCATGTTGTACCGCCATGTCGTGGAAGTTGGTAGAACAGCCCGTCGCCCGTGGCGGATTTATCGCCATGATTCGCCCGCTGCCAGAAAACGGAATGTGGGATGTAACCAGATGCTGGATTACGATCGCCGTGGTATTGAGTACATGCTTGATGTCCGGATACGCGGTAGCCAACGCACCAAAGCAGACCAGTGTGGAACGCGCGTTGGAAGAGAATGCGAAAATGCTGAAAGAGCAGCAGGGCATGCACCTCGACTTCGATAGGAAGCATCCGCCAGCGCCCAAGAAACCCGCATACACCATGCCTGACGGGCAGCAGATGGTCGCATTCGGTGACTCGGTGATGCTTGCCTCCAGTAAAGGTTTGCAATCCGTTTTTCCCGGAATCACTGTTGATGCGGAAACCTCACGTTCGATGACCAAGGCATTGGGACTTATAGACCAAGCCAAAAGCCAGCCGGAAGGATTGCGCCAATGGGTGCTGGTCGGCTTGGCTACGAATTCAGCGGTGACCGATGGCCAACTCAATGACATACTGAACGACATTGGACCGGATCATGTGCTTGTGCTGATTAATGCGCATGCCCCCGTGCCTTGGGTCCCCGGAACGAACGACGCGTTGAGCAACTTCGCGGCCGCCCATTCCGACAACGTTGTTCTCGTTGACTGGGACGCTACGATTTCGGCGCATCCTGATGAGCTTGCCGGAGATGGTATTCACCCTGGCATGTCCAATACGCTGTACGCCCAGGCTGTCAAGGATGCGATTGCGAACTGGATCAAGCAAGGGCACTGAAACATCCTTCTTGCGAATCGCGGCAAAGCAGTTTTGCGATGAATATGAGGAATCCCCCTGACTCGTTTGAGCAGGGGGATTCCTCATAACCTTTTAGGATCTGAACGGACTCAGTCTTCCTGATGCTGCGGAGCCGACAGAAAATGCTCTTCACTCGGCAGCAGAGCATTCAACAGCACGGCCACAACGAACGCCACGGCGATGCAATTGGATGCGAAGATGGACTGGAACAGCGGCGGGAAGTTGACGAAAATGTCGCCGACCTGCGTGAAACCGATACCGATGGTGAGACTCAACGCCGCAATGGTGATGTTGCGCTGCGTATAGCCGGCCTCGGAAATCATCTGGAAGCCAGACAGGATGATGTTACCGAACATCATGATGGTGCAGCCACCAAGCACGGCCTGCGGCAGGGAATTGAACACTTCCGCCACGGCAGGCACGAAGCTGGCTATCACCAGAATCAGACCACCGGAAAGAATCACCTTACGGTTGACGACCTTGGTCATGGCGACCAAGCCGATATTCTGTGCGAACGACGTCAACGGCAAGCAGCCGAACAGGCCGGAGACGGAGGAGATGAGACCGTCGCCTGCAATGGCGCCCGCAGTCTCCTTATCGGTAGGCTGACGGTCGAGACCAACCTTGGTGAGCGCAGCGGTATCACCCAGCACCTCAACGGAAGACACGACATACAGCAGGGCGAAGGAGATGATCGCGCCCGGATCGAATTCAAGCTGGAACGGCATGAAATGCGGCACGGACACAACCTGCAGATTCGCGAAACCAGAGAAATCGACCTTGCCCATGAAAATCGCGACAACATAGCCGACAACCAAGCCGAACAGCACGGAAAGCTGCTTGGCAGTACCCTTCATCAGCAGCTGGAACGCCAAGCAGGCGACCAGCGAAATCAGACCGAGCGTGAGATTCTGCCAGCTTCCGAAATCCTCAGCGCCGGAACCGCCGCCGAAACTGGTGGCACCAACGGAAAGCAGTGAGAAACCAATCGACGTAACCACAATCGCGGATACGATCGGCGGCACGAAGCGACGCCAATACTTGGCCGTCAAACCAAGCGCAACCTCCAACAGGCCACCAAGCACAACCGCGCCGGCGACCGCGCCGTAGCCTTGGTTCTGGGCGATCGACATGGCAGCAGCCACATAGGTGAAGGAAATGCCAGTGACCATCGGCAGGCGGGAGCCGATCAGCCACACGCCATACAGCTGAAGGCAGGTGCCCAGACCTGCCACCAGCAGACCGGCCTGAATAATCGTGGCAGACTGCTCGGCACTCATGTTGGCGGCGGAAGCCACCAAGAAAATCGGAGCCAGATTGGCCACGAACATCGCCATGACATGCTGCAGGCCGAACGGGATGCCCTTCCAGAACGAAACAGGCGCGTCCAGGCTGCTAAGCGCTTCAAAGGAAACGCCCTTCTTCTCGTTCGTGTTGTCTTTCTTCTTCTCTTCTCTCACAATGAATCCTCTCTTATTCATGCTGCGATGAGTAACAGGTTGTAATGGTTTCTGATGCGCGCCCGTGAGATGCGACGATCAGGAGCGGAATTCGATGGTACCGGTTTCCGGATCCATCGACTCCACGATTGCCAGGGAATCAACGTCGTATCCCGCTGCGCGCAGCTCATCGCCGCCGCCTTGGAAACCCTTCTCCACCGCGATGCCGATGCCCTCGACCGTCGCTCCGGCATCATGGCACAGATTGATCAGGCCCTTCAGAGCCTTGCCGTTGGCCAGGAAGTCATCAAGCAACAGCACATGGTCGCCCTCGTTGAGATACCTCTTGGACACGATGACGGGGAATTCCTTCTGCTTGGTGAAGGAGTAGACGGTGGTGGTGTACTGGTCGCCATCGAGATTGATGGACTGCGCCTTCTTGGCGAACACCACAGGCGCATTGCCGAAATGACGCGCGGCAACACAGGCGATACCAATGCCGGAAGCTTCAATGGTCAGGATCTTGTTGATGGTTTTACCGGCAAAATGTTCCGCCCAAGCGGCACCCATGTGGTCGAACAATTCGACATCGCACTGGTGGTTGAGGAAAGCATCCACTTTCAGCACATTACCTGGCTTGACGGTACCCTGCAGGCGAATGCGCTCTTCGAGCTCCTTCATGAATCCCCTTAGATTGTTGGCCGCATAAGGCGGCGTTGATGTTGACATACGGTGAACCGCATATAAACGTTCAGCATACGCGCGTCAATTGACCATGCGAGTGTTGCGCTGACCTGCATGTGTGATAGACATGAATTTCGCAGTAATCGACTTCGAATCTTCATGGAAAGAGGAACCGGTGGAGCAGAATATGGGACCAGTCCTGTGCGATCCGCAAAGTCTGATCAAGGACCTCAATCCGCAGCAAATGGAAGCGGTGAAGTACTACGGACAAGCCCTGCTCATCGGAGCTGGTGCCGGATCCGGTAAGACCCGCGTGCTCACCAGACGCATCGCATGGCTGCTGGCACATGGTTTTTGGGCGAGCAGCATTCTCGCCATCACCTTTACGAACAAGGCCGCGGCCGAAATGCGCGAACGCCTTGCGTCCCTCGTAGGGCCTGAAGCCGAACACATGTGGATCTCCACCTTCCATTCCGCGTGCGTGCGCATCCTCCGACGTGACGGCAAGGAAATCGGTCTTACCTCAGGATTTTCCATTTATGACACGGCTGATTGCGAACGCTTGGTCAAGCTCATCAGCGGCGATTTGAACATCGATACGAAGCGGTATACGCCGCGCATGCTATTGGGCAAGATCTCGGATTGCAAGAATTCGTTGATTTCATGGCAGGACCAGCTGAAAAGCGTGAACTGCGACTACAAGCCAGGCCAGCGCGGATATCAGGTTTCGGCCGGCGACGTCGACGAGCTGGTCGCCGTGATGTATGCGGAGTACCAGTACCGTCTGGCCATGGCGAATGCCGTGGATTTTGACGATCTGATCATGCGCACCGTCGAATTGTTCCAGCGTTGCCCACAGGTGAGCGAATATTACCGGCATAAGTTCCGTTATATTTTCGTGGACGAGTATCAGGACACCAACCATGCGCAATATGTGCTCGTACGTGAGCTTTCCGGCATTGATTCGGGAGAACAGCCCGATCCACATATGCGAGGGGCAGGCCGTGTCGGACCGTCTTGGATTACGGTGGTGGGCGATTCCGACCAGTCGATTTATGCGTTCCGAGGCGCGGATATTCGTAATATTCAGGATTTCGAGCAGGATTTCCCTAACGCGAAAACCATCATGCTCGAACAGAATTATCGTTCGACGCAGACCATTCTCGACGCAGCCAATGCGGTGATCGCAAGAAATGAAAATCGTAAGCCGAAAAAACTGTGGACGGCACTTGGCGAAGGCGACAAAATCGTCGGATACGCGGCCGACAACGCGCAACAGGAAGCCGGATGGATCGCCAACGAAATCGCACGAATCCACAACGAGGAAGGCGTGGCGTATCGCGACATCGCCATCATGTATCGAGCCAACGCGCAATCACGCTCGCTCGAAGAGGCCATGATCAATGCCAACCTGCCGTATCAGCTCGTCGGCGGCACCAAATTCTACGAACGCAGGGAAATCAAGGATGCGCTCGCGTATTTGCAGGCCATCGTGAATCCTGCGGACAATGTGAACGTTCGACGTATCCTCAATGTGCCGAAGCGCGGACTGGGCGTTCGTGCGGAAGGACTCGTTGCCTCGTATGCTGATGCCCATGGCACCACTTTTTTCGAAGCGATCGAACATATGGAACAGATCGAAGGCATGTCCACGCGCACGACGAAACCGTTGAGTGCGTTCCGAGACATGATGCATGAGCTTGCGGCTTTTGCGAAGGACCATGACACGAAGCCATCCGAAGTGGTTGCCGAAGTGCTTGCCAAGAGTGGGATTTTGGAAGAGCTGCAGCGCTCCGAGGATCCGCAGGACGCTTCCCGCGTCGATAATCTTTCCCAGCTGCAATCAGTGGCGGCGGAATTCGAGCAGAACACGCCAGACGCCACATTGGCGGGATTTTTGGAAACCACCGCGTTGGTGGCCGATTCCGACCAATTGCCAGGGGAGAACGAAGATTCCGGCAAGGTGACGATGATGACCCTGCATACCGCAAAGGGTCTGGAATACCCGTATGTGTTCCTGACCGGCATGGAGCAAGGCACATTCCCACACCAGCGTGCCATGGAAGACACCAGCGAACTGGCAGAGGAGCGCCGTCTCGCCTACGTGGGCATCACTCGCGCGAAGCGACGCCTGTATGTGACACGCGCGGCCGTACGAGCGCAATGGGGGCAAGCCAGCGACATGATGCCCAGTCAGTTCCTCGATGAGATTCCAGACGAACTGATTGATTGGAAAAGACGCGAAGCCGGCGTCGAACGCATGCGTGCCAGCTGGCAGGATGACGACGACGAGTTCGGCGGCTGGGACGATGATGACGATTTCGGATCGATGTCATTCGGCGGTTCCTCGTATGGAAAGTCGGATTATGGTTCCTCATACGGTTCCGGCTCGCGGTGGTCTCGTTCCTCATACGGATCGTCTTCATATGGGGCAGGGCGCTCGCAGTACGGCGGCCCGGCTACGCAGGGCTCATCATCCTCGTATGGTTCCACATCCCGGCGCTCGTGCGGAGGATCGGGAACCGGTTCCTCATACGGCTCGTATGGTTCGTATGGCTCCGGCAAGTCAGGAGGGAAATCGGGCAAGGTCACCACGCGACGTGTCAAGCCGAAAAACAAGCCTGTGGATTTAACCAAATCCTCATCCGCAAGCCCGGCCGGTAGCCATAATGATCTGAACATTGCAGACGTGCATGTCGGCGACAAGCTTACGCATGATCATTTCGGGTTGGGTACGGTCATTGAAACGCAGGACAAGGGCATGAATTCGGTCATTACCGTTGATTTTGGCAATGGTGAGGTCAAGCGTCTGCTGTTGCGTATGGCACCCATTGAAATGCTATGACGGAGATGAAGAACGGATGAAATCTCCTCTGTAGCACGAAAAGGAGGAAAAAACAAGACTTTCTTTTTCAAAAAGACCCTGCAATAATCGGCGGTGTTTGTCTTTTTTGAGAGGAAGCTATGAATAAGAAACTGTACGCAGGCATTTCGCAGATCGTGCTCGGCATCTTGATCGCCATCGCGCCGCAGACCTTCGCTCACGTATGCGCGGTCAAAGAAACGCCGATGGCATGTCATTACACGGCTCAGGCCGCGCTCGGCA
>ERZ791901.935-NODE-935-length-15728-cov-2.210426_pt1 | contig 15728 bp, 7 predicted proteins | sample MGYA00510150_ERZ791901 | MGnify/ENA primary metagenome ERZ791901 (study PRJEB30046, sample SAMN00792058) | human gut metagenome | study: EMG produced TPA metagenomics assembly of the A metagenome-wide association study of gut microbiota in type 2...
GGCATTCACCGAACACCAGTCGAACTCAACGGACGAGCCGATACGGTAAGCTCCGGACCCCAAGATAATCACGCTCTTCTCATTCGGGTAGTAGGTGATATCGTGCGGCGTGCCGTCGTAAGTCATATATAGATAGTTGGTCAATTCCGGGTGTTCGGAAGCGATCGTGTTGATACGTTTCACGGTAGGGAGAATGCCCATTTTCTTACGCAAGTTGCGTACGCGGATATTCTCTTTCTCCATATTTCCTTCCGGGTTCTCTACGTAACGAGCGATCTGGAAGTCTGAGAAACCAAGGCGTTTCGCCTCTTTCAATACATCTTCCGGAAGATCCTCGATCTTGTTGTAACCTTTCAATACGTTGGCGTAATCCACGATATTCTTCAAGCCCTCCAAGAACCAGCGTGTGATCTTTGACAACTCATGGATCTTGTCTACGCTATATCCCTGTTCCAAGGCTTGCGCCACGGCGAAGATACGCAAGTCGGTAGGGTTCGCCAACTCCTCGTCCAAGTTATCGAAATGGATATCGTTGTTACCTACGAAACCATGCATTCCCTGTCCGATCATACGAAGACCCTTCTGCATGATCTCCTCGAAGCTCTTACCGATCGACATGATCTCGCCGACGGATTTCATGCTGGAACCGATCTGGCGGCTAACGCCGACGAACTTCGTCAAGTCCCAACGCGGGATCTTCACGATCATATAATCTACCTCCGGCGCTTTGTACGCGGAGTTCGGAGTACCCATCTCGCCGATCTCGTCCAATCCGTAGCCCAACGCCAACTTAGCGGCGACGAAAGCCAATGGATAACCGCTGGCCTTGGATGCCAAGGCGGAAGAACGGCTCAAGCGAGCGTTCACCTCGATCACACGGTAATCGCAAGTCTCGGAGTTGAAAGCGTATTGGATATTACATTCACCCACGATACCTAAGTGGCGGATCGTCTTGGTAGAAAGTTCTTTCAATAAATCTAATTCTTTCTCGGTCAAGGAGCAAGTCGGAGCTACTACGATACTCTCGCCGGTGTGTACGCCTAGCGGGTCTACGTTCTCCATGCTCACTACCGTGAAGCAATGGTCGTTCTTGTCGCGGATCACCTCGAACTCGATCTCTTTCCTTCAAAGATTCCTCGACCAAGATCTGGGATGAGTAAGCGAAAGCGCTTTCCGCCAAGGTGCGAAGCTCGGCCTCGTCCTTGCAGATACCACTGCCCATACCACCTAATGCGTAAGCGGAACGGATCATTACGGGGAAACCGATCTTGTAAGCGGCAGCCACGGCGTCGTCCATGCTTTCTACGGCTTGGCTGATCGGGGTCTTCACTTCTATCTCGTTCAGTTTCTTAACAAATAGGTCACGGTCCTCGGTGTACATGATAGCCTCAACGGATGTACCCAATACTTTCACTCCATATTTAGCCAACGTGCCGCTGGTGTAAAGTTGAGTACCGCAGTTCAAAGCGGTCTGCCCGCCAAACGCCAATAGGATTCCGTCCGGTTGTTCTTTTTTGATAACTTCCTCCACGAAGTAAGGAGTGATAGGCAAGAAATATACCTTATCGGCTACTCCCTCGGATGTTTGGATAGTCGCGATATTCGGATTTAGCAATACGGTACTGATCCCTTCTTCTTTCAGAGCCTTTAACGCTTGCGAACCAGAGTAGTCAAACTCCCCGGCCTGTCCGATCTTCAGGGCACCCGAGCCCAGAACAATCACCTTTTTGATATCACTTTTCGACATAGTAATTTGGGTTGTTTTGTTTATTATAATGATTTTAGAATATTATATTTATATTATATCACCGGACCGATGGACACAAAAAAAATGCGTTAGTAAAAGTAACCAACGCATCTTATATAACCAAATTATAATCCCGTAAAATAGAGAAAAGAGCCTCAACCTCCGACATATAACCGGAATAGAACTTCGGATTATCCTTATGTGTCTTGTTTGTCATCTGCTCTCTCTTCAAAATTTCGGCAAAGATAGGGCTTTTGTTTGAAAGAACAAGTTATTTTCTTAAATTTGTAGTATTGTATCAGAAAAAAGAAAGCTTATGGCACGAATAACGATTCCTTATGCGGTAGCGGATTTTGTAGAGATGCGGGAACGCAATTTCTACTATGTGGACAAGACCGATTTCATTCCGGGCTTGGAAGACTATAAGGCTCCAGTCTTCTTGCGTCCCCGTCGTTTCGGGAAAAGCCTGTTTATCTCTACCTTGGCTTGTTACTACGACCGTACCAAGGCCGACCGGTTCGAGGAATTGTTCGGCGGGACTTGGATCGGGGAGCACCCGACGGAGGAGCATAATCGTTATATGATCGTGCGCTATGATTTCTCAGCCATGGTTATGGCTGATGATATGGAGGGGCTGGAGCGTAACTTCAATCGCTTGAACTGTTCTCCGGTGGAAATTATGGTGACGCATAACCGTGACGTGTTCAAGGATTTTCAATTCTCTAGCCGTGATGATGCTTCCCAGATGCTTGAGGAGGTCTTGGGATACGTTCGCGAGCACGGCCTCCCTAAGGTTTATATATTGGTCGATGAGTACGATAATTTCACGAATCAACTGCTGACGGCCTATAAAGATCCGCTGTACGAGCAAGTGACCACGAGGGACAGTTTCTTGCGTACCTTTTTCAAAGTCATAAAGAAAGGTATCGGCGAGGGGAGTGTGCGTACTTGCTTTTGTGCGGGAGTTCTTCCCGTCACGATGGATGATTTGACCAGCGGGTATAATATAGCGGAGATCTTGACCTTGCATCCGAGGTTTCTGGATATGCTTGGTTTTACGTATGAGGAAGCGAGCGCTTATCTGGGATACGTGTTGAAGAAGTATGGCACGGGGCAGGACTCTTTTGAGGAACTTTGGCAACTGATCGTGAATAACTATGACGGCTATCGCTTCCGTCCTGGCGCGGAGCCTTTATTCAATTCCACGATCTTGACCTATTTCTTTAAGAACTTCGCCACGATGGATGGTATGATCCCGAGTGAGCTGGTGGATGAGAACCTGCGTACGGATATCGGTTGGATCCGTCGCTTGACCCTCTCGCAAGAGAACTCCAAGGAGATGCTGGATGCGTTGGTGATTGACGACGAGTTATCCTATAACGTTTCCGACCTGTCGAGCAAGTTCAACAAGAGGAAATTCTTCGACAAGAACTTCTATCCGGTCAGCCTCTTTTATCTGGGTATGACCACGCTGCGGAATAATTACCGCATGGTGCTACCCAACCTTACGATGCGCAGCATCTACATGGACTATTACAACGAGATGAATCATATAGAGGGAAACGCCCAACGCTATGTGCCTACTTACGAGCGTTTCACGGAAGAGCGTCGTTTCGAGCCGCTGGTACAAAACTACTTCGAGCAATACCTCGGGCAGTTCCCGGCGCAGGTGTTCGACAAGATCAACGAGAATTTCATCCGTTGCTCCTTCTTCGAGCTTTGTTCCCGTTACCTGAGCAGCTACTATACGTTCGCCATCGAGCAGAACAATTCGGCGGGCCGTTCGGATTTCGAGATGACCGGTATCCCCGGTACGGACTATTACAAGGATGACCGGTTGGTGGAATTCAAGTATTTCAAGGCGAAGGAGGTGGAGCGCATGCTGGCGCTCAGCGATCCCCGTCCCGAGGACGTGGCGCAAGTACTCGCCTACGCCAAGGATACCAAGGAGAAGTTCCCGTACTACCATGTCCGTTCCTACATTGTATATATCTGTGCCAACAAAGGATGGAAATGCTGGGAGGTGACTCCGTGATATCAATCCAATTGCTTTATTAATAGTACTTTGTGGTGCCAATGATGTGCCATGCTATTGGCACGTTCGTAACATGGGTAGTGGCACAAGCCTCTCTTCCTTGGTTTACCAGTCGTACTCCTAGAAATAAGCGTCGAAACCTTTTGGCTCTTTTACCCCACAGCGTTTGAGCGCATTCAATACGACCTGTTGCTCGGAGGGTGAGAGCGGCCTTTCTCCCTTGCGGACACGGTAGTAAGTACGCCGGCTGAAGTGCCTCATGAGTCCCGGGATAACGGAGAGCATCTGTTTGTGCGGCAAGCTCTCCAATAGGCTTACGAATCCCGCGGCATAGCGTACTTTCTTGTTCGGACGGTAATAAGGGCAAGTTCCCTTCAATGAGGCGAGGTGTCTCGGGCTGATGATCTGCCAATAGGCCGTCTCGTCGGGCTTTATTAAGTATTCTTGTTAAAGGTGATTGTTTGTTTCGGCGTTCTGGAATAGGGGTGTTTACGCGTGCGGCCTACCTCATGAATTTACGAGGTAGGCCGCATAAAAATAGCTATTATCAAGTACTTATTTAACCGTAACATTCCATCCGGAAAGAATACCTCCGTAGAAGTAAAAGTCTACGCAGAATGTTTTTCCTGTGTTTAGCTCTTTGACCTCGTAGTATTTCGTGGCACCTTTTTCGTTCACCAATTTATAATCGGCGATATTCGGAATAGGCACGTTGGCGAGCTCCTTGATCTTTGCGTTTATCATGTTCAAGATATCCATGTTCTCGAAAGGATTCGTTACTTTGGTACTCTTGGATAAAGCCGGATTCACCCCATTGTTCTCGGCACGAACCGCACGAACACTATCCGCATAAGCCTTGAACATCGCACGGCTTTCCGGAGTGCGTAAAGCGGATACGGTAAAGATAGAGATTCCTTCCGCCCCATGATTTAGCGCGGCGTCCATGCTGGCTTGCATATCGTCTGAAACCATTAAGCCGCAGTAAAGCGTTGTTTTCGGGTTCTTATCCCGAACATCCTCTATCATACAGTCTGAGATAAAACTAATATCTTCCGTGTAGAAGTTATGGTATACCATGGGGAAGACAATGTCCAGATTCCATTTACCCCAGTCTTGACGAACCATTTTGGACGCCATCTTGGGGGTTGGGAAAGGAGAGGCTGCCATTTTCTTTCCATAGGAGTGAACCACGTCGGCGATCATATTGGCTACCTCGGTAATCTGGTCACAACGGAATTGAAGCCATTTCTCGTCTTGCGAGGGATCTTCTTGTTCCCTTGGATCATATCCGTAAGCGGCCTTGAACTTCTCGATCATAGCCGGGTGATAGCCAAAATCCCATTGCGGATATTCTTGATCTTGCACGATACCGTATTTCGGCCAAAGGGTAGTCGGCAGGATAACGTCCACGAAACGGTTGTAATCGATAGCGATACCGTTCAAACCCTCTACCTCGCAGTAAGCCTCTATTTTCTTCTTGATAAACTCCCGTACCTCGGGTAAGGCTGGGCACATAAATTTGTAGTAATCCACGTAAGCGGTCGTATCGGCCAAGCTTTGTCCGTTACGGTTTACGCTGAACCATTCGGGATGTTCTTTTAAGATAGCGTCTCGGTCATGTTCCAGATTCATCGTCCATAACCAAGCGTAGACCTCTATCCCATGTTTTTGGGCGATGGGAATAGCGGCCCGATAATCATCCGGAGTAGGGGCGTTTAGCATGACACCGTCTATCCCCGCCTCATTCATGATCGTGCAGATGGAGTCGAAATTCATTCCGGGCTGGTAATCCAACCAAGTCCAGAACATCGGATAAGCATCTTTCGTATCATTTTTCGGGGAACTGCAAGCACCTACGCAGCAAGCTACCAGAAGCAATACTAAATAATTTATGTGTCTCATAAGTTTAATGAATTTGATTAACGATTTATCCGTTAAAGATACGTATTCCTGTTTAATGCCGTTCTTTTTTCAGCGTAAATATCGGTAAATAAAAGAAGATGCCTAGGATAGACATGATAAGGCCGCCTATCGTTCCGGCGGCGAGCGGGAACCAAAAGGCTTCTTTATCGGTGCCTAGCATGAACGGGATAAATCCGAGTATGGTCGATATAACGGTTAGGAAAATCGGCGTGATCTTGGCGTTCCATGCCTTTAGATAAGCACGGATTGGGGAAATAGCGGGTATCCGTTCCCGAATTTGGTTATATTCGTTTAAGATATAGATACTGGCGTTTACCGTGATACCGCATAATAAAACGAAGGAGGCGAATCCACCTTGGTCGAAGTTCAGTTTGAACCAATAGAAGGTCAGGAATACCCCGATATAAGAGATCGGTATGACAAAAATGACCGCCAGCGGTTGTTTCAAGGAATTAAACAAGATACTGGTCGTAAAGAAAATAATAACGATGATCAAGAATAATAACGCATATTGTTTATTATCTTTCTGATCCCATGACCAATAGTTCTTTTCCGCTTTAGCCGTATACCCCATAGGCAGGATCTTTTTAAACTCTCTAAGTTCCCTTTTCTGTATCTTCTCGCCTTGTGAGGAAGCTCCGATATATTCATATTGCAGGCAGAGCCTGTATTGCTGGTTTACTTTCGCTATCTGTTGAGGGGTCTGGCTTTTCTCGACGATAGCGAGTTCGGACAACTTATAGGATTTATCACGGATGGTTTGAGGTACATATTGCATACTCCAGATATCGAACTCCTTTGATTGGCGGGAAGAAAGTTTTAGCTTTTCCGTCTCGTTATCAACGACGATGGTACCTGCGTAGATATCTTTACCGAAAACAGGCCGGATAGACGCGAATAAATCGATAGGCAATATATCCGCTTGCGCCATACGGGATTTATTCAAGTTGAAGTAGAATTCCTGATAATCATCCTTCCACCAAGAAAACTCGGAATTGATCAATACTTCCTTGATACGGCGATACGTAAGCAATTTCTCCCGTAGTTTCTCCGCCCATTCGTATAGCTCGTCATAATTATATCCGTACATCTCGATCCGGAAAGAACCTGCGTTCTCACGGACATCATTGCTGAAACCTTGGTCCATAAGTCCCCATACGCCCCAACTTCCACCACCTAATTCCAACGCTTTGCTAATCACCCTGCTTTTCAAGGTGTAGGGGAAACCACTTCGCTCGTTCTCACGGGTGAAATAGACGTTGATACTGGCTTGACGTGCGTTATAGATACTGGTCTGGAATTGCCGTATTTCCTTATAGGTACTCAAGTAAGCCTCCATTCGGTTGATCAAGTGGTTCATTTGATCAAGGGTCGTACCGTTCGGCATGGAAGCGCTGATACTTAATACCGTTTCTTCATTCCGGGTAAAATAACTTCCCTCGTATACCTTTTGGACAAATAGGCGCAAGGTTCCTCCCAAACTCTTATCGACGATAGGTTTTATCGTTTCCTTCCAAATATCTTTCGCCGCGAATTCATTGTAGCGGGCGATCCACAAAGAGTCCCTTGCGGATAGATCCTTCTCTTCCGGCTCGATCTTCTCTGGCAATAAAAATATCGGTAGTCCGAAAGCCAGTACTAGAATAAGGCAAGCCAGCTTTTTCCAATTGCAAAGGAAACGGATCTGCGCCCGGTAATAATGAGAGAAATAGACTGGGAAACGGTGTATGAACGACCGTATCGGACGGACCACCGGATGTTGTTTCCAATGACTCCGAGCTTTTGGGGAAGAAGAAGCGGCTTTCTTCGGGTGCAAATTCATCTTATCGATCAATGCCGGAACCAAGAATAATGCGATGAACAAAGATACGGCCAGATTAATGATCACGACAGCGGCGAAATCTTGTAAATTCAACCGTATCTTCTCATCCAAGAAGAAGATAATCACGAGGGCACCCATAGTCGTCAAAGTTGCCGCCAGAATAGACAAGAAAGCTTTCCGGTCATGATGGTGCCGGATGTGATCAGTCATCACGATCGTATTATCGATCACCAAGCTGAGAGAGATCGTGATACCCGCCAGCGAGTACAATTGCATCTCCAACCCTAATAAATAATAAAGGATAACGGCTATACACAGGTTGATACTTAAACTGATGATGATCAAGAACAGATAACGTACATTCCGGGTAATCAGCAGAACGAAGAGCAAGAGGATCAAGATGGTCAAGCCTGTACGGACGTAGATTTTATCCAATTCTTCTTGGATAAATTCGGTAGCGTCGTAACAGGTATGGATCTCGTAACCGGGAGGAAGCAAGGTGCGGATATGTTCCATTTCTTCCTTCACTTTCTTGGCTAATTGCAACTGGTTGGCAGTCTCTTCCGCACGGATAGACAGGTAAATAGAGTTTAAACCATTGATCCGGTAGTAACTTTGTGGGGCCTCTTCTTGCCGGGTTACCTTTATCAATTGATCCAGCCGGATTAAGCTACCATCTTTGTTTGCGACGGTGATATGCGATGGTTCGAACCCATTCGTGATCTTTTCCGGCATTAACGCCAGACGAATCCATTCCTTGCCGGTATCTCCTTGTCCCATATTAGCGGTTCCAAGGAACTCTTTTTTGTAATATTGGCTGATCGCCGATTGGATATCCTCTATCGTGATCCCCAGATCCCGTAGCTGGCGGCTATCGTATTCCAAGCGCCATTCCATAGGGGTTGCCCCGCTAACATCGATACGATAAATACCTTGCACGCTGCTAAGCCGGGGCTTTATCTGATCCTCGGCGAATCGCTGGATGAATATCGGGGTAGCGGAAGCGTTCAAGGTATAACTCATGAATGGGCGTGATTCCTTGTCGTCCGGACGGCTCATCTCTAAAATCGGATAACTTAATTCTTCCGGAAGGTCCGGCCACGTCTGCCTTACAATGGTTGATGCCTCAAAACGTGCGGCATCTATATTCGTATGTTTATCTAGTTCTAAGGTAATCCTTCCCCATCCGTTTCCCGAGGTCGAGGAGATCTCTTTGATTCCTTTGATACGGGCAAGCATCGCCTCCAACCGGGAGGTTACCTCCATCTCGATAACCCTCGCTGAGTTGGAGGGCATATGATAGCTGATACTTAATTTCGGCAGCGTACGGGAGGGAGATAGCTTGATCGGCAATAAAGGCACGAAGGCGATCCCCGCCAATGCGATACAGAGGAAGGTGACGATGATCGTAAAGGATGATATGTTCGGCTTAGAACCCATGCTCGTAATCAAATTCGTTGGCTAATGAGATGCCTGTCTCGAAATCATGTAAGGTGAGCTTACGTATTTTGTAATAGCTCAACCAATAATTTTGCAAGGCCGTGATATAATTACGTTGCGCTTCCTGCTGCCGGTTCAAGGAGAGCGTAAGGCTATTGATATCCGCTTTGCCGATCATGAAACGTTGCTTGGTCTCGTTATAGGCCATGATCGCGATGTCCAAAGCCTCTTCGGCGCTGGCGATCAGGTTTTGCTGTACATTGAAATCGCCGACAGTCATGATTACGTCTTCCTCCAGAGTGACTTCTGTCTGCCGTGCGGATATTTGCGTAACATTTAGATTGCTTTTGGCTATATTGTATTTACCCTTCCGTACTCCCCAGTCTATAAGGGGAATAGAGATAGATATCGATACCAAGTCCTGCTGCAGCGGATTCTTGTAAACTTCCTTAAACTGGGTCGCTACTTGATTGAAACCGATACTGGCATTCAAGGAAGCGTTGAATAAGGTTTCCTTTTTGGTCTTATCCACTTGTTGCTCGGCCTCTAACACCTCTTGCCGCACTTCCAGAAACTTGGGGTTATTCTCCCGGGCTAACGTCAATGCTTGATCCACCGGAATATCCATATCATGGGGGCGTGACGGCAGACGAAGCCGTATCTCCGTATTCTTATCGAAATTCAAATACGAGGCCAAGCTGAACATGGCTCGCTTCAAGGCTATATCGGCGTTTTGTAACGTATTGCGGGCATTGATCGCATCCAGCTTGAGTGTCAGTAAATCCGCTTGACTAATAGCCGCGATCTTATGCCGCTCTTGGCCGGTACGGTATAACGTATCGGTTGTCGCTACATTTTCTTTGGCCATATCATATTCTACTTGAGCCATGGCTAAAGAGAAAAAATAAGTGGTGGCTTGCTCGCTGACGGTCTCGATATTATAAAGCAACTCTTTCTTTACTTTCTCATATTTTAGAGGCTCTATCTTCTTCTCCCACCGGAAAGGATTGTATCCCAATAAATCTTGGCTGTATCCGATACGGATTGGAACGGAGGTGAACTGATTATAAGTATTCGAGCCGAAATAGCGCATATACCCCAGATCCGTATCCACGAAGAAACTACCACCCAGCATATCGAAGTTCTGCTTGATCTTTAAGTTTCCTCCCGCATAAAAGGACTGTTGCTTACGGTATTCGTCAATGTCTTTTTCTGAATCGTATCGTTTCGTGATATCCCGGTAATATTCGGCGGGTGTGATATTCAATGTAAGACTAGGCAGTCGCTCCGCTTTGTAATTACGAAACTCCCAGTAGCCGGACAAGAATAGGTTTTTCGTACGAAAAGCCTCCAGCGAGCTATCGGCGGCCAATGAGATCGTCTTCTCAAGGGAAAGGACGAGCGATTGGGCCGATACTCCTTCGGCTAATAGCGAACAGAACGCGTATAAAACTAGGAATGTCCTCTTGTATCTTTTTTTCATAATGCATGTCTCCTATAGATAAACCAATAAACCAAAGGGATAATAAATAAACTGACTACCGTACCGATCAGCATCGCCGAGATCATGGCAATGGAGAGTGGCTTTTGCAACTCACTACCCATATCGAACGTGAATAGTAGCGGTACCATACCGAATATAGTTGTCAATGAGGTCATGATAATCGGGCGCAGACGGCGACGACCCGCCTCATGGATCGCTTCCATCAAGGGTACACCTTCTTTCCGAAGCTCATTGATCGCGTCCAGTTTCAAGATAGAGTCGTTTATGATGATACCGCAAGTTACCACGATACCGATAGCACTCATCAGGTTTAAGGTATGCCCGCATATCCATAATACCAGTAAGGAGGCGGCTACGTCTATAGGTATTTCCAGCAGGACGATCAAGGGCTGCAAGAAGCTCTCGAATTGCGCCGCTAAGATAAAGTACATCAAGAGAATGGATATGAACAAGATGACGACCAGTTCATTCAGCATTTGTTGGTTCGAGAAGAAGCTTCCCGAGAAATCGATGTCCCAATTCGTCTTATCTTTGGATTCGCTGCGGACGAGCTCCCGAATATTTTCCATTAACTGTTCCGCATTCTCTACTTGATAGAAGCTAAAAGGAATATATTCCCCGTTCTTTCCAGCGGTGAGTATCTTCAAATCCTCTCCGGGAGTAATTTTTGTTACTGCACTAAGAGGGACATGATTCGTCTTTTGGTTTTCGTCCGGTTGCGTACGGATTAACGTATTATGTAGGATATGATCGACCGTTTGCTCGTTTCCGGCTAGCGTGATCGGTAAATACTGTTGATAAGAGCGTAAAGTAGCGACTTCATTTTCCTTGAAGGCCGTCTTAAGTACCCGGTAGACCTCTTCATAGGAGATATTATAAAGTAATAGTTTCTGATGGTCTATGGATATGTTTAATTGATTCTCGAAAGCTACGCCAACGGGAGCGAGACCGGTCTTACTCTCTAGTGTTTTCTCTAGTTTTTGCAAAGTAGGGGCATCCGGAGCTTGCTCTTTGTTACGGGCATAGAACTCGGCTACGATATCGGCCTCACCGGTTACGAACAGTTTCTCAAACACAGTCTCCGGCGGAGAGAACGATAATACGGCTGTCGGGTAATTTCGCTTTACCCAAGCGGAGATTTCTTGTTGTAAAGGAGCGATAGCATCGGTCTCTTCTGTCTTGAAATAAAGCTCTACTTCCGAGATGGATAATTCCCTGTCTCGGTTTAGCAGGAATTGTTGCTGTCCGATATAGGCCGTGTGTTGCGCACCTAACCGATCGGCCTCACCAAATAATTCGGTGACTCTCTTTCTATTCTCATCAATATGGATGTTCTCATTCCATTCAACATGTGCGATTAACTCATTCTGATCGATTTCCGGCATCCGGCTTTTGGGGATCATATAGAATAGGATTGCGCAAAGGGGGATGGTGACAGCTACAAATAGTAGGCTAGTGGTCTTATGCCTGAATATGAAATCAACCCCTCCGTCATAGAACCGGTCCAGCGTATGCTCCTTGATCAAATTGTTTATTTTCAGGTTGAAAAAGGAATGCTTGATCTCCGGTATGCTGTAAACTAATTTGTAAAGTACAGGCAGTAACATGATTCCGGTGAAATAAGAGACCATTAAACCAACCGTAACGGCAAACGCCTGATCGAAGAAAATCGCTCCCGCTATACCACTCATAAATACCAGCGGAACGAATACAGCGATCGTGGTAAATGTGGAACTAAGCATGGGGGTGATTACTTCTGTGGTCCCTTTTATACACGCTTCTTCCAGATTATCTCCTTTTGCCCGGTATTGCGCTATATTCTCCGTCACGATGATGGAGCTGTCTATCATCATACCCAATGCCAGAATTAATCCGGATAGGGAGATGATATTTAAGGACATATTGAAAAGGTAGAAGAACAAGAAACTAATGATGATACTGACTACCATACTTAGTCCGATTACCGCCGGGCTTTTTACGTCTCCGAGGAAAAGGATCGCCACGATGCAGATAAATAAGAAACCTAACGATAGGTTCTGCTTGAGGTTGGAGATCGTATAATCCAATAACTCGGTCTGGTTTCTTGTGATCGTAAATTCAATATCCGGGTAAATAGACTTGAAATAATCGGTAACCTCGGCAAGCGCCTCTTTCATATTGTCCATATTCTCATCCGCTTGCTTGATAACGGCTAACGTGACGGCCCTTTCCCCGTTGGCTAGCGATAAGCCGGTTTCTTTTTCTGGTACGACAGCTACTTTTGCCAGATCTTTTATCTGGAAGATCCGGTCATTCTTACGGATATAGATATTTTGTACGTCTTCCGGTGTACGTAATAAGGTAGAAAATTTGATATTGTACTCATAATAACCATCCCGTACGGTCATGCTTCCCGGCTCTATATTATTGGCAGACAAGGCTGATTCCAAATCATTTAACGTAATATCAGCCATATCCAAGAGCTTCATATCCGGTACGATCTGTAATTGCCGTCCTAATATGCCCGTGATATCCACCATCGCCACTTCCGGCAACTGTTCAATCCTTCGTTTGATCACTGTTTCCGCGAATTGGCAAAGATCGAGGAAAGCGGCATCATTTTCAATTGTCTTGAGTGTGAGGTTGAGGCAAAACACCGGAATGTCCGTAGCGCTCGCCTTGACTACCCGTGGACGTTCTACCTCACGGGGCAGGTAATTCATGGCGGCGTCTATTTTCTCATTGACCTCTATAAAGGCAAGATCCGTGTTCGTGCCAAAGTCGAAGCTAAGGCGGATAATACCCGCTCCATCACGAGTCTCGCTATGGATATCCCGTAATCCTGCCACTTGCATCAATTGCAAACGGACCGGCTTCACGACGGTGTTTTCCAATTCCCGTGCGGATGTATTTTGTCCGGATATCTGAACGGTAATCTCAGGTATGGCGATATCAGGCAATAAGGAGACCGGTATGGTGAAATAAGTCACCAACCCCACGATAAAGCAAGCCGTAAAAGCCATCAATACCGCTATCGGACGTTGTAGCAGGAAGCGAATCATACGCAACTAATTTTCAATTCTCAATTCTCAATTTTCAATTACCTTGACCGGTGACTCATGCGCCAGATTAATATTGCCGCTTGTAATCACGACATCCCCTTCTTTCAATCCTTCCAAAAGGGTATAACTATCCGCGTTTTCCAGTCCGGTGCGCACGTAGTTCCAATAAGCGTGCCCATCAACTAAAGTAAATACGACTTGTTTTCCGGAACGTAATACCACAGCCGTTTTAGGTACGACCAATTGCTTCCCAAGCGAGCGTTGTACGCTAACCCGTACATTCATGCCTTCGAATAATTTACCTTTGTCGTTTACCGCCGCTTTCACTTGTACCATCCCGTTCTCATCCACTAGCGGGTTGATCTCGGATATACGTCCTTCAGTCTTTAAGCTGGTGGTGGCGAAAGGGGTAACTTCCACTTTATCTCCGTTTTGGATAAGCGGCAACTCACTTTCCAATACGGTGAAAGAGGCTTCCAGACTATGAGGATCGATAACGGTACAGAATGCGTCCGTCGTAGACACCACGTTCTCTTGTTTAGCGAAAAGGTTTGCGATAATACCGTCGAAAGGCGCGATTAGCGTCGCATTCTGTTCCTCATATTGGGCAAGTTGATATTGGGCGAGCGCCAGATCATATCCACTTTTTACCCGTGCTAGGTTGAGCGTTGCGGGCGGGACTTTCGCTGAGTCTTCCAGCATATATCCTTGACCGATCAATACGTCTTTTAATTCAAGCCTCGCTTTCTCTAGGGCATCTTTGGCTTGCGCTGTTTTGTTCGTGAGCCGGAAAGTAGCGAGTTCCGCTATTTTCTGTCCTTTGTTTACCCGGTCTCCGTTCTTCACGTAGATACGGGCGATGGGTTCCGCCGACTCAAACCGTAAGTCCACCAACTTGCGAGCGGACAGTTTACCATTGCTTATCAACTCATGATTAAATTCCGTTTGCTTCAATGTCATGATCGTGACTTCGTTCGCCTCATCCGGCAATACGGTCTCTACGGAATCCTGTGTGGTATCTGTATCTTTCTTTTCTCCGCCGCATGCGCTTAAACAGAATAAAAGCGTAAAGGTCAACAATTTATAGTATTTCATACTCGTATGATTGATCGGTTTGTACAATTTGTCATTCGCAAATATAAGTATTTATTGTTACGATGTAGTCGTAATTGCTATAAAAATAAGGATATTGTATTCATATTGATGTGTTGTTTAACATACTTCGTGCTTTCTCTTTCATTTCTTTAATAGCGGAACTTTCCACTTTGGGTTTCTTAGTTAATACGGAATCAATCGCCTTTTTCAATTTTGCAGGTTGAAAATAAGATGGTTCCGTATAAAGATTCATTAACAGATAATACGGATAGATACGTTCCGGTAAAATATCAATGGCATGTAACAGGTGCTTTTCCGCTTGTCGGTATTCACCTAAACACTGCTCATTTTTAGCCATTACGTAATAAAGCATGGGATCGGAGCTTAATAAGACAGCTCTTTCCAGATATCCATTCGCTTTCTCGTATCGTCCGGTCTTGCTTAGGCATTGAGCGACCTCGAAAAGGAATTCCGGTTTATGCTTCAATAATGGATACAAAGGTTCATATACCTCCAAGGCCGCTTCGTAAGCTTTATTATTGTAAAACATTTGCGCCTTATTCCATTGTTGATAAGCCTTATAATGATCTTTTTGCATCCAGAACAAACCAATTCCAAGAATAGCGATTCCCATAAAAAATATCTGTTTGCCCCATCTATGGCCATTTGATTCGGCTTGGTTCTCACGGATCTCATCCTTGTCCGGTGTTACGCTCATCACCCCTAGGAATATCAATACTACCCAAAACTCCGGCAATTGCAATGGATAAGAAGAGAAGGCGAATATAGCCAGAGACATCAATCCCCCGCAACAAGCATACCTTTTGTTCTTTATTCCTTTATAAAATAGAAGCCCCAGCCAGCCTATAAATAGGGCTAATCCTACTAACCCCTGTTCTAATCCAATCTGCAAGTATTCATTAAATGCGTACTCCGGGCATCCGGCAACCAACTTTTCCTGTTCAGTCGCTTTTCCCGAAGCCATGTATTCCGCTTGTGTTTCAGCGTAAGCGGCAGGGAACCCACCTAGGCTGGTACCTGTAATCGGTTGTTTTTGTATCGCTTTCGTCGTGATCTTCCACATCAGAAACCTTCCGTCTGCCGAATCTTTCTTTAATGTA
>ERZ791901.953-NODE-953-length-15402-cov-2.951065_pt1 | contig 15402 bp, 17 predicted proteins | sample MGYA00510150_ERZ791901 | MGnify/ENA primary metagenome ERZ791901 (study PRJEB30046, sample SAMN00792058) | human gut metagenome | study: EMG produced TPA metagenomics assembly of the A metagenome-wide association study of gut microbiota in type 2...
ATACCGCAGGTGCCCTTTAAGGCCTCTCCGTCATTCGTCTTCTCTGCCAGCGCCTTCAGGCGACCTTTTGCTTTTACGATCTGAACCGGGGCGTCTCCATCCCGGACAGCCAGACCTGCCGAATCATAGCCTCTGTATTCCAGTTTTGATAATCCATCCAAAAGGATTGGGGCCGCCTGATGGCTTCCGATAAATCCAACAATTCCGCACATACGCATCTCTCCTCACAATTCAAGCTATTTTACTCTGCATGGCCCTGTGCTTTTAAAACCTCGATCACAGAATCCACATATTCCTCACAAAGCGTCCTGTCCATGGCCTCCACCATCACACGGATCAATGGCTCTGTACCGCTTTCTCTTACCAGGATCCGGCCATCATTTCCAAGAGCATCAGCAGCCTTTTTCACAGCTGCCTGAACCGCCTCATCTGCCTGAGCCAGCGCCTTATCCTTTACACGGACATTTTTCAGTACCTGAGGATACATCACTACCGGCTCTGCCAGCTTTCCAAGGGTAGTTTTCTTTTCCAGAACCACCTCCATCATCTTGATCGCTGTCAGAATTCCGTCTCCGGTCGTGGCATACTTACGGAAAATAATATGACCGGACTGCTCACCGCCGATGCGGTATCCGTTTTCATTCATATTTTCATATACATACTTATCGCCCACAGCCGTCTTTTCATACTCAATCCCAATCTCATCCAATGCTTTATACAGGCCGAAATTGGACATAATCGTAGTGACAACCTTATTGCCGGTAAGCTTTCCTCTTTCCTTTAAATAACGTCCATAGATATAGATAATCCTGTCGCCATCTACCACATTTCCATTTTCATCCACACAGATACAGCGGTCTGCATCTCCATCAAAGGCAAACCCCATATCAAGCTGATTTTCCTTCACATACTCCTGCAGAACCTGGATATGAGTAGAACCGCAGTTCATATTGATGTTGGTTCCATCCGGCTCATTATTAATCACATAGGTTTTTGCTCCCAGCGCATCAAATACGCTTTTTGCAATCATCCAGGAGCTGCCGTTAGCACAGTCCAGTCCCACTTTCATGCCCTTATAGGAACGGGTTGCCAGGGAAATGAGGTAACCAATATACTGGTTTCTTCCGATCGCATGATCAATGGTACGGCCAATATGATCTCTTGTGGCAAAGGGAAGCTCCTCTCTCTTTCCATCCAGATAATCTTCAATCTGTAAAAGAACCTCTTCCTCCATCTTTTCCCCATAGTAATTGATTAGCTTGATTCCATTGTCATAGTATGGGTTGTGGCTGGCAGAAATCATAATTCCGCAGTCAAAATCTCCGGTGCGGACCACATAGGATACGCTGGGAGTGGTTGTCACATGAAGAAGATATGCGTCTGCGCCTGAGGCTGTCAGTCCGGAAGCCAATGCATACTCAAACATATAGGAGGAACGGCGTGTGTCCTTTCCAATTACAATTTTACTGCGCTTGTCCAGACGTGACTTTCCATAGTACCAGCCGATAAAACGGCCGATTTTGTATGCGTGTTCTACGGTTAAGGTTACATTTGCTTCTCCGCGGAAGCCGTCGGTTCCAAAATATTTTCCCATTTGTTTTTCCTCTTTCTTACATTTTTCTCCAGACCATTTTATTTACAACTCCTGTATAGCTCTGGATAATTTTCACTACCTTGGTACTTACATTCTCTTCCACATAATCCGGAACAGGAATTCCATAATCTCCGTCCTGATTCATCTGTACTGCAGTATCTACCGCCTGAAGCAGGGACTTTTCATCAATTCCTGCAAGGACAAAACAGGCCTTATCCAACGCCTCTGGACGTTCTGTAGAAGTACGGATACACACTGCCGGGAACGGATAACCCTGAGAGGTAAAAAAACTGCTTTCCTCCGGCAGTGTTCCTGAATCAGAAACCACCGCAAATGCATTCATCTGCAGATGATTATAATCATGGAAGCCCAGCGGCTCATGCTGAATCACCCTCTTATCCAGCTCAAAGCCTGAAGCTGCCAGACGATTTCTGGAACGGGGATGACAGGAATAAAGAATTGGCATATCATATTTCTCAGCCATCTTATTGATTGCTGTAAACAGAGAAATAAAATTCTTCTCTATATCAATATTCTCCTCCCGGTGAGCAGAAAGGAGGATATACCGTCTGGGCTCCAGTCCCAGTTTTTTCAAAATATCCGATGACTTAATCTCCTCCAGATTCTGATGCAGCACCTCTGCCATAGGAGAACCTGTTACATATACTCTCTCCTTCGGCAGTCCGCACTCATGAAGGTACTTTCTGGCATGCTCTGAATATGCCAGATTTACATCTGAAATAATGTCCACGATCCGGCGGTTTGTTTCCTCCGGCAGACACTCATCCTTACACCTGTTTCCTGCCTCCATATGGAAAATAGGAATATGCAGTCTCTTTGCCGCAATCGCGGAAAGGCAGGAATTCGTATCTCCCAAAATCAGAAGTGCATCCGGTTTTATCTGATTCATCAGCTTATAGGAACAATTAATAATATTTCCTACTGTCGCCCCCAGATCATCTCCCACCGCATCCATATATACATCCGGGTTATCCAGCTTCAGATCGTGAAAAAAGATTCCATTTAAATTATAATCATAATTCTGTCCCGTATGAGCAAGAATACAGTCAAAATACTTCCGGCATTTATTGATCACTGCACCAAGGCGGATAATTTCCGGACGGGTTCCTACAATAATAAGCAGCTTTAACTTTCCATTATCCTGAAATGATATATCTGAATAATTTGTTTTTATCTCCATGTTGTGCCTCCCTCTTTTACTCTACAGGTTCAAAAAAAGTATCCGGATGTGACGGGTCAAAGGATTCATTTGCCCACATAACTGTCACCAGATTTTCTGTGTCAGACAGATTAATGATATTATGGGTGTATCCCGGCAGCATATGAACTGCCTCAATCTTATCTCCCGACACCTCAAAATTGCGTACCGGATAAGGATTTCCATTCTCATCCAGCCCAATACGACGCTCCTGAATCAGCCCGTGGCCCGAAACGACAATAAAAAATTCCCACTTACTGTGATGCCAATGCTGTCCTTTCGTAATACCCGGCTTGCTGATATTTACGGAAAACTGACCGCAGTCCATTGTCTTTATCAGCTCTGTGAAGCTTCCCCTGTCATCACAATTCATCTTCAGCTCAAACCTTACAGCAGTTTCCGGCAAATAGGAAAGATAGGTAGAATACAGCTTCTTCGCAAATGAGCCCTCCGGAATCCGGGGCAGTACCAGCGTTTTCGTCTGTGCCTTAAAAGAATCCAGAAGCTGTACAATTGCTCCAAGGGTCACTTTATGAGTGACTGGTACATAGCAGTATCGTCCATTTTCCTGACCAATCGCCTCTACCCCCTCAAATTCACAATGATGCTCCTTTCCCTCCAGTCCATCCAGCATTTCCGCTATCAGATCGTCAATATAAAGCAGCTCCAGCTCCACAGAAGGATCATTTACCTGAATTGGTAAATCATTCGCGTAATTATTGCAGAAGGTAGCAACTGCAGAATTATAATTAGGCCGTCCCCATTTTCCAAAAAGATTTGGGAAACGGTATACTAATACACGCGCTCCTGTTTCTTCACCATATCTGAAAAACAGCTCTTCTCCTGCCAGTTTAGACTTTCCGTAATCCGAATCCGCATAGCGTCCCAGAAGGGTAGCCTGAATCGAAGAAGCCAGCATCACCGGACAGGTATTTCCATGCTTTTTTAAAGCTGAAAGCAGTGTATCTGCAAAGCCAAAATTTCCCTCCATAAATTCTGAATTATCTTTCGGACGGTTCACCCCTGCAAGATTAAACACAAAATCCGCACCCTGACAATATTTGTCCAGAAGCTCTGGAGCTGTATCTACATCATACTGATAAATCTGATTTATCTCCAAAGCAGGCCGCGTTCTGTCCTTTCCATCACGGATCGTTTCCAAAGCGGCTGTCAGATTTTTACCTACAAAGCCTTTTGCACCAGTGATCAATATGTTCATTTAGCTTGATTCCTCCTGAAGTCTAAAAATTTATAGCAAGAAAAAGAAGCTATATGTGCATCAACCTATATAGCTTCTCAATGTTCCGTTTTACTTTTGCATGTCCAGTTTGCCAGAACGCATCCTATCATACAGCCTAAGCTATTGTGAATGATATCATCCCATTCAAATAATCCACGTTTTAATACAAGCTGGCAGATTTCAATTCCCGATGATATAAAAAGCCCAAACAGCACTCCCCTGTGAAGCCGAACTTTATGACTACAAATAAATGGTAATAGAAAACCTGCAGGCATCAATAAAAGACCATTAAGGATATTTTCCAATAAAAGCGAAATGTCTCCCTCAACAATTACTCCATACCATGACCAGAACGGTATCAGCTTATAGCTCCTCACTCCCGGTCTTCTCGTCAAAATAGTAGACGCCGCCACTATTTCCAAAAACAAAATCAGCAAAAACAGCGCCACTGCCTGTGACGCTTTCATGCAGCGATGACGGATGCTCCAAATCAAAAGCACCGCCATCACCACAGCTATCCCTGTAAGGCAGATGGTTTCTGCCTGTGACCAGGGTCGATTATGAGTAATAAAAATTTGATATAAAAAATTCATTCAAACATGTTTACTGCTTAGATTCGTTCCAGGCTGCAACCTCATCTCTGATATACTGAAGAGTCAGAAGCTTTTCCTTTACCTGTTCTACTGTAAGCAGCTGAGTATTGTTAGAGTTAAACTCTGTCAATTTTGTTCTCTCCGTATCTCCTTCTTTAAAATACTTATCATAATTCAAGCCGCGCTTGTCACAGGGAACTCTGTAAAAATTTCCCATATCAACTGCATGGGAACATTCCTCATTCGTCAGAAGGGTTTCATACATCTTCTCTCCATGGCGGATACCGATTACCTTAATCTCATCTTCTGAGTGGAACAGCTCCTTTACAGCCTGAGCCAGAACACCAATGGTGCAGGCAGGAGCCTTCTGTACCATAATATCACCACTCTCGCCATTTTGGAAGGCGAAAATCACCAGATCTACCGCTTCCTCCAGACTCATGATAAATCGGGTCATCTCCGGTTCTGTAATCGTAATAGGTTTTCCTGATTTTATCTGATCGATCCACAGTGGGATAACGGATCCGCGGGAACACATAACATTTCCATATCGGGTACAGCATATTTTGGTTTTCTCCGGAGATACGGTCCGAGACTTGGCCACAATTACCTTTTCCATCATAGCCTTGGAGGTTCCCATGGCATTAACCGGATAGGCAGCCTTGTCCGTAGACAGGCAGATCACAGCCTTTACTCCCTCGTCAATGGCCGCTGTTAGCACATTGTCGGTTCCGATTACATTTGTTTTTACTGCTTCCAGAGGGAAAAACTCGCAGGATGGAACCTGCTTTAACGCTGCTGCATGGAAAATATAGTCCACCCCATGCATTGCATTCTTCACAGACGCCAAATCCCGGACATCTCCGATGTAGAATTTAATCTTATCTGCTACTTCCGGCATTCTGGCCTGGAAATCATGGCGCATATCGTCCTGCTTCTTTTCATCTCTGGAAAAGATACGGATTTCTCCGATATCTGCATTTAAAAAACCGTTTAAAACGGCATTGCCGAACGAACCGGTGCCACCGGTGATTAGTAAAGTTTTGTCTTTAAATGTGCTCATTTGGTTTGCCTCTTTTCTATTATTACCAAAAATACATTAATCTCTACCATATAAATCTCGTGTATAAACTTTTTCCCGTACATCATCCAAACAGGTATCGTAGCGATTTGCGATAATTGCCTGACTCTTTTCTTTAAATTTTTCAAGATCATTTACTACCCTGCTTCCAAAAAATGTGCTTCCGTCTTCCAAAGTTGGCTCGTAAATAATCACAGTCGCACCTTTCGCCTTAATACGTTTCATCACTCCCTGGATAGAGGATTGGCGGAAATTATCAGAATTGGATTTCATAGTAAGGCGATATACACCTACCACAACTTCTTTTTCTTTGCTAGAATCGTAATCGTCATTCGCCTCATAGGCTCCCGTTAGCTCCAATACCCGATCTGCTATATAATCCTTACGAGTTCTGTTCGATTCCACAATAGCCGACATCATATTCTGAGGTACATCTTCATAGTTAGCTAAAAGCTACTTCGTATCCTTTGGTAGACAATAACCACCATATCCAAAGGATGGATTATTATAATGAGAACCAATTCGAGGATCTAAACATACACCGTTAATAATCTGCTGTGTATTCAGTCCTTTCATCTCTGCGTAAGTATCCAACTCATTAAAATAGGACACACGCAAAGCAAGATATGTATTTGCAAATAGTTTTACTGCTTCTGCTTCAGTAAATCCCATAATTAAGGTATCAATATTCTCTTTGATTGCCCCTTCCTATAAAAGTCCGGCAAATGTATTTGCTGCTTTTACCAATCTGGCGTTTTCCACATCTGTTCCTACAATGATTCTGGATGGATAAAAATTATCATACAATGCTTTTGATTCTCGTAAAAACTCCGGACTAAAGATGATATTGTCACAATGATATTTTTCTCTGACACTAGCTGTAAATCCAACCGGAATTGTTGATTTGATTACCATGATTGCATGCCTTCAACTCTTTGAATACTCTACCGATATACTGCTGTCTAATACCACATTCCAAACAATCTTTCAGATTTGCTTAACATCAAAATAAAATCTTTGCTTAGCGTGTGTAATACACAAACATCAAATATATGATTCATATACTGGCTTCTTACCACTAATCCCTCCTAAACAGATCACGAGTATATACTTTTTCTTTCACATCATCCAGACAACTATCATAGCGGTTTGCAATAATCGCCTGTGCCTGCAATTTGAATGTAGTCAAATCATTCACTACTCTGCTGCCAAAGAAGGTCGTGTCATCTTCCAAAGTCGGCTCATAAATAATAACCGTTGCACCTTTGGCTTTGATACGTTTCATAACGCCCTGGATGGAGGACTGACGGAAGTTATCGGAATTGGATTTCATAGTCAGGCGGTATACGCCAACGATAACTTCTTTTTCCTTGCTGGCATCGTAAGCACTATTCGCTTCATACCCCCCTGCAATCTCCAGCACCCGATCTGCAATATAGTCTTTCCGGGTTCTGTTACTTTCAACAATGGCAGACATCATATTCTGCGGGACATCTGCATAGTTGGCAAGAAGCTGTTTTGTGTCCTTCGGCAGACAATAACCACCATAACCGAAGCTTGGATTATTGTAGTGCGACCCAATGCGAGGGTCAAGGCAAACACCATTGATAATGTCCTGTGTATTCAATCCCTTCATCTCAGCATAGGTATCCAGTTCATTGAAATAGGACACACGCAATGCAAGATATGTATTAGCAAACAGCTTGACCGCTTCTGCTTCGGTAAAGCCCATGAACAGTGTGTCAATATTCTCTTTTATTGCTCCCTCTTGCAGAAGTTCTGCAAAAGTCTTTGCTGCTGCGTTCAGTCTTTCGTTTCCATCCGTTGAAACAATAATTCTTGATGGATATAAATTATCATACAGAGCCTTGGACTCACGCAGGAATTCCGGACTGAAGATAATGTTCTCACTTCCCATCTTCTCTCGGATACTTGAAGTATAACCAACTGGGATCGTAGACTTGATGACCATGATAGCGTTCGGATTTACTTCCATAACCAGCTTGATAACCGCTTCAACCGCAGAGGTGTCGAAGTAGTTCTTTTTGCTGTCATAGTTGGTTGGTGCTGCGATAACCACAAATTCTGCATCCTTATATGCTGCTTCGCCATCTAGCGTTGCAGTTAAATCCAGCTCTTTTTCTGCCAGATACTTTTCAATGTATTCATCCTGGATAGGAGATTTGCGATTGTTAATCATCTCCACCTTTTCCGGGATAATATCCACAGCCACAACATGGTTGTACTGTGCTAATAGTGTTGCAATGGACAGCCCGACATAGCCAGTTCCTGCAACTGCGATTTTCTTGTTCATCTTGCTTCTCTCCTTATTGCAATGTGTTCGTTACTGTACTCCCACACTTATTTTTTTCTTAAACCTGATAAAACTCCTTATACCATTCTGCAAACCTGCGCAATCCTGTTCGTAAATCTGTACTCGGCTTAAATCCAAAATCACGTTCCAAGGCGTTGGTATCAGCATAGGTTACTGGTACATCTCCCGGTTGCATCGGTACAAGCTCTTTATGTACTTCAAAGTCGTAATCCGCAGGCAACACCTCTGCACGGATCAGCTCCTGCTGCAGAATATCAACAAAGTCCAACAGATTTTCCGGTTGGTTATTGCCGATGTTATAGACTGCATACGGTGGAATCGGCAAACCATCCTCTCCGATTTTTCTTTCTGGTGCTCCCCGCATCACACGCTTGACACCTTCCACAATGTCATCCACATATGTAAAATCACGCTTGCAGTTGCCATAGTTGAATATCTGAATGGTTTCGCCTTTCAACAGCTTATTTGTAAAACTAAAGTATGCCATATCCGGACGGCCTGCCGGACCGTAAACTGTAAAGAAACGTAGTCCGGTAGACGGTATATTGTAGAGCTTGCTGTAGGCATGAGCCAACAGCTCGTTGGATTTCTTCGTTGCTGCATAAAGGGACACCGGGTTGTCCACCTTATCCTCTGTACTGTATGGTACTTTCTTATTAGAGCCATAAACAGAGCTAGAAGAAGCATACACCAAATGCTCCACTCCCTTTGAACCATTGTCATAGGAATGACGGCAGGCTTCCAAGATATTGTAAAAGCCGATCAGGTTAGATTCTATATACACATCCGGGTTCGTGATGGAATATCTAACACCGGCCTGAGCTGCAAGGTTTACTATAATATCCGGCTTATAGTCACGGAAGATGGAATCAATCAGTAACCTGTCCGCAATGCTTCCTGTAATGAAAGTCCATATAGCTTCGGGATGTTGATCGGCGCATTTCTGAATCTCTGACAGACGCCACTCTTTAATAGACACATCGTAGTAATCGTTCATATTGTCGATACCGACGATTGTGAGCGGGAACTGGGTTTTCAGCAGCTCCACAACAAGGTTGGAACCGATGAATCCCGCTGCTCCGGTAATTAAAACTGTTTTATCTTTAAGTTCAATAGTAGCCATATTCTTACACCTTTAAAATTACACCGGCTCACCAAAGGTATCCGGTCTGTTCGGGTCAAACACCTCATTGCAGGTCATTACTGTAACCCAATCTTCTGTATCACTAAGATTGATGATGTTATGTGTCCAGCCGGGAATCATATGAACCGCTTCAACTTTTTCTCCGCTGACCTCAAACTCTACGATCTCGCCGGTATTGATGTTTCGTTCCTGAATCAGTCCATGACCATGCACCACAATGAATAACTCCCACTTGGAATTGTGCCAATGCTGTCCTTTGGTAATGCCCGGTTTGCTGATGTTGATAGAAATCTGCCCACAATCTGCCGTATGCACCAGTTCCGTAAAGCTACCCCGGTCATCCACATTCATCTTCATGGCATACTTGAACTTCTCCTTCGGCAGATAGGTCAAGTACAAGCTATACAGCTTCTTCGCAAAGGAGTCGTTCGGCATCTTCGGCATCAGCAGCGGCTGCGGCTGCTGTTTGAACTCTTGAAGGAGGTCTATGATTTCACCCAGCGTGACTTTATGTGTCACCGGAACATAGCAGTATCTTCCATTTTCATCAGCAACGGTTTCTACGTCATCAAATTCGCAGTGCTGTTCCTTACACTCCATCAGATCGAACATTCCCTCCACCAGATCATCAATATAAAGCAACTCCAGTTCAGCACTTCTATAGTTGACAGTGAATGATTCATCGTTTGCCACCGCCCAACAGAAAGTGCTGACTGCATTGTTATACTTCGGTCTGCTGTGTCCCATCAGGTTCGAAAAGCGATAGACTGCAATCTTTGCCTCGGTTTCCTTCGCATAATCAAAGAACAGTTCCTCACCTGCCTTTTTACTTCTGCCGTACTCGCTGTTTCCAAAGCGTCCAGCAAGGGTTGCCTGAATGGAAGAGGAAAGCATGATGGTTGCTTTGTTATTGTACTCTTTCAAATTGTTCAGCAAATCCGAAGCAAATCCGAAATTACCTTTCATAAAATCCTCCGGATTTTCCGGACGATTTACTCCTGCGAGGTTGAATACGAAGTCCGCTTTCTTGCAGTATTCATCCAGCTCCTCCGGGGTGGAGTTCAGGTCATACTCATAGATTTCCTCAATGTGGCGGTTCGGTCTGGTTCTATTTTTGTTATCACAAATATTTCTAAGATTGTTGCAGAGGGCGGTTCCCACCATTCCCTTTGCTCCGGTTACTAAGATATTCATAAACTGCACCTCTCTTTTCTCCTGGTGTGTTTATCAAACATCTTTTCTCCACACCATTTTATTCACAATCCCCGTGTAGCTCTGGATGATCTTGACCACTTTGTCCGATACATTCTCATCCACATAATCAGGAATCGGAATGCCAAGATCACGGTTTCTGTTCATCTCAACTGCCACATCTACCGCCTGAAGCAGTCCCTTTTCATCAATACCCGACAGGGTGAAGCAAGCCTTGTCCAATGCTTCCAGATGCTCGGTGGATGTTCTGATGCACACTGCCGGGAACGGGTGTCCTACACTTGTGAAAAAGCTACTCTCCTCTGGCAGCGTACCGCTATCAGAAATCACAGCAAATGCGTTCATCTGTAGACAGTTATAGTCATGGAAACCTAGCGGTTCATGCTGAATCACACGAGGGGCAAGCTGAAAGCCAGTTGCTTCAATTCTCTTTCTACTTCTCGGATGGAAGGAATACAAAATCGGCATCTCATACTTCTGTGCCATTTTGTTGATGGCGTTAAACAGCGATAGAAAATTCTTCTCGGTGTCGATGTTTTCCTCACGGTGTGCAGAGCGAAAAATATATCTTCCCTTTTCCAGCCCCAGTCTCTGATTAATGTTGGATGCTTCAATCTTTGCAAGATTATTATGCAGTACCTCTGCCATTGGAGAACCAGTTACATAGGTACGCTCCTTCGGCAGTCCGCAGTCTGCAAGGTATCTTCTGGCGTGTTCGGAGTATGCCATGTTCACATCCGAAATGATGTCTACAATACGGCTGTTGGTTTCCTCCGGCAGACATTCATCCTTGCAACGGGTTCCTGCTTCCATATGGAAGATCGGGATATGTAGACGCTTTGCACCGATCACCGACAGGCATGAGTTGGTATCACCTAGAACTAGCACGGCATCTGGTTTGATCTCCGCCATAAGCTGGTATGATTTTGCGATGATGTTACCCATAGTTTCGCCAAGGTCTGCACCCACTGCATCTAAGTATACCTCCGGTTCGTCCAATTCCAGGTCATGAAAAAACACGCCATTTAAGTTATAGTCATGGTTCTGGCCAGTATGGGCGAGAATCGTATCAAAGTATATACGGCATTTTTTAATGACAGCCGCCAAGCGGATGATTTCCGGGCGGGTACCGACAATGATTAAAAGTTTCAGCTTGCCGTTTTCTTTCCATATTATAATCGTACATTTTTCCTCCTCAGCGTTCAATAATTCATTACTTATTGTGATAGACTAGTTTACGGCTGTATTAATCAATACAACGTGCTGTTGCAATGAATCAATATTTCCTCGATGCTTTATTTTTTGCTTTTCTCTCCAGAAATAAATAGCATTCAGAAACAATTATAGAAACACAAAGTGCAAGAATAATCAGCACTGTTTTACTTAACCAAAATGTATTTTGAACACCAAATACAATTGCTATCACTTTTTTTATATATTTAATTACCATTTGGTATGTTAAGAATAAATAGGGACTAACATTCCCAATATATTACAGTAAACGTGACTGAAGTACATTGGTTATTGCCCCTTTATGTAGCGCAAACATAAGAACGATCGAAATAGCCAATGGCGTATAAAATACATTTACCATTGGGTTATTTATTTTTCTTATTAATTCCAATAAGAAGAACTCCTGCAATTTGATCATTAACAACACTGCAATTCCCCATAATTCCTGAATACGTAATACCATGATGAATTATCATCATGTACATGGCGACAATGCGTAACAATTCAATATTAGAACTTCTATCTGTCCTTTTCATCCTACCCCTCCGCCAATCAGGAAATATAAAGCTGGATTTTTTCGTATTACGCTGTCCACAATCCATACACTACATACTGTAAGTAGAAAAACAGCTATACTTGTAATAACGTTCTCATCCAAATAGCTGTATAATACGTTATTCCAAAAGAAGATAAACACTTGATTCATACATAGATAACTAATAGAGTTTTTTCCAATCCTGCAAATTACATCAGCAATGCTTTCTAATGCAGTATTTTTTGTTATTCGAAGGATGACTTTCGAAAGGCTAATTCCGATAAAAATTGCGGCAATTGCATTGATCCAGAAGATTGCTATGAATCCATAATTGCCTCTTCTCATGTTAATCGTACCATTCTTCATAATCAATAAAGTTACTACGCATCCGAATGCTGTGATGTATGGAATGTTTAGGTTAAGCATAAAGCGCATAACTTTATTCTCGGAATATACTCTTGATAAATGTCCTATATACATCAATCCCACACCAACAAAGGCTGCATCCATTGCCCAAGGTAGCCTATATGGAAGCACCATTTTAGCGACAGCGCCAAAAACTGATAATATAGTAATCAACGCGCCTTTCAACAGTTCATTCTTTATCTTAAATATCAAGAAATACAAAACTGTTGCAATAAACATTGCTGTTAAAAACCAAATACCCCCTCCCACAACAGAAAGTTCATCCGTATTGATAAAGAATAGGTTAATTAAGGTCTGCTGATTAATCATAGCATTCCAAATAACATCAAGAAACCAATAGTATATACCAAAAACCATGTAGGGAACTAACAACTTTTTGAATTCTTTTTGTAATTTATCACGCAGTGTTAAATCATTTGTCTTGTAAAACCACCCAGCGATAAAGAAAAACATAGGCATATGAAATGCATGCACAAAGCGGTATATTTTATTGCCAAATCCCACATGGACAAAAATCATCAGCAGGATTCCAATCCCCCTAAAAAAATCCATCTCAACATTGCGTTTCTCCATTTTTCTGTCCTCACCTCAAAACAGCTAATCCTCTATGCTCTTACATCTTGCTATTCTAAGAGTTATGCGATATTCACTTCTCTGTTAGCCGTTCTTTAATATATGCCAGCTTCAACACTGTTTCCTTAGTTTCTTCCAAGTTCAAGCGACGAGTGTTATTAGAATTAAACTCTGTCAATGTATTACGCTTCTCGTCTCCCTCCTTAAAGAACTTATCATAATTAAGACCACGATTGTCAGCAGGAATCCGATAGAAGTCTCCCATGTCGATTGCCTTGGCACACTCCTCGTTGGTTAGCAAGGTTTCATACATCTTCTCACCGTGCCGAATACCAATGACCTTGATGTCCTCCTTCTTGCCACCGAACAACTCACAGACAGCCTCAGCCTGTGTTTGAATTGTACAGGCAGGTGCTTTTTTTATCAACAGATCACCATTTTCACCGTGTTCAAAAGCGAAGAGAACGAGATCAACAGCTTCTTCCAAACTCATGATGAACCTGGTCATACTCGGCTCAGTTACGGTTATAGGATTTCCTGCCTTGATCTGGCCAATCTATAGTGGAATAACAGAGCCACGGCTACACATTACATTACCATAACGTGTACAGCAAATCTTGGTTTTGCCTGATACTCTGGACTTGACAATAACCACTTTTTCCTCGATAGCTTTTGTCATGCCCATGGAATTGATAGAATAGGCTGCCTTATCTGTAGACAGACAGATAACACACTTAACACCTTCCTCAATAGCAGCAGTCAGAACATTGTTAGTTCCTATAACATTGGTTCGTACCGCTTCCATCGGGAAGAACTCACAGGACGGGACTTGTTTCAGAGCCGCTGCATGAAATATGTAATCTACACCATGCAAAGCTGAACGCACAGACTGTAAGTCTCGCACATCACCGATATAAAACTTAATTTTGTCTGCTACCTCAGGCATCTTAACCTGAAATTCGTGACGCATATCATCCTGCTTCTTCTCGTCACGGCTGAAAATACGAATCTCGCCGATGTTCGTTTGCAGGAAGCCGATTCAACACGGCATTGCCGAAAGAACCAGTCCCTCCTGTAATCCTTAATACTTTATCTCGAAATAAATCCATATTCCATTTCCCTTCTAATTGGTTTAGTTAATGAGATGATTCTCCTCTTTTTATAAGTTTTCTTACTATTTTTTCTCCCCGTATAATTAACTGTCTCATATATTGATTATGCAGATTAACTATGACCAAAAATACTACTGTTGTTATCACACACACAATGCTGTGCAGAATAAACGAAATCCATCCTAGTCCCGTCCACACATTTTTTGTAAACCAGTAATTTAGCAAACCAATTACTGTAAGTTCAAGAACAAACAGTCCATTTGTATAATAAAAAACGTTTACAGGCTTATATTGATTAAACCCATACTTAAATACCATACGGGGATCTACAATAAGGGTTGTTGCCCACTCCGATATCAATGTTCCCAAGAGAACGCCATATATTCCACAAGTATTAACCAACATGATAGAAACTACAATGTTAATGCACATTCCTAATACAGGGCGCCATCTAACTTTTTGAAACAAACCTATTACATCTCTGATTTGTTCCAATACCAACTTAATTCCGATCGTATATAATTCAAGCGCAATGAGAAATGAGAACGGCATTTTAATAACAAATTCGCTTCCAAGCCATGTCGTAATGAATTCATCTGCTAATACCGCCACACACACAGATGCTGTTCCGCAAAAAAGCAACATGAAGCAGTTCATCTGCATAAAAAAGCTAAATCGCACTTCATTATTTGCGTCTGCAAACAAATTGCCTAAACTTGCCTGTGCCGACCGGATCAACCGTTTAATAATTTTTTTCAACGCATTATAAATCATCAAATAATTCGAATATAAACCAACAATTTCTAATCCAATAAAGGCTGATAACACCAAATTATCTGTCGATTTAAGCACCTGACTACTGATAGAAAAAAGTGAAATTGACCCACAGTCCTTAAATAGTTCTTTTGCTTCTTCTTTTTCAATATGTTTCTGTATTTTCGTTTTAATAAAAGGAAACATTTTATTTGCAATGATCGCATTAACAAAGCCCTGAACAATATTCATTGCAATCACAACAATCATGTATAAAATGTAATTTCTCGTTGCTAAAAGAATGGCAATTTGAAAAATGTTGGATATTAATGTAACAATATATCCGACTATG
>ERZ791901.976-NODE-976-length-14990-cov-2.096619_pt1 | contig 14990 bp, 18 predicted proteins | sample MGYA00510150_ERZ791901 | MGnify/ENA primary metagenome ERZ791901 (study PRJEB30046, sample SAMN00792058) | human gut metagenome | study: EMG produced TPA metagenomics assembly of the A metagenome-wide association study of gut microbiota in type 2...
TTCAATGGCCAGGGGCAGACCCGATACCACCAGCCAGATAATATTTAAAATCAAAGAGCCTGCTCCTCCACCGTAAGAAACCTCTTTTCCAAACGGAAAAAAACTTAAAGACGCAAACTTAAAGCATTGCAGTCCCACAGGAATTCCGATAATCGTAATACACCACAGACATCCTGCCAGACACCAGCTAAGACCGGAAATGCAGCCTCCGAAAATAAACCACAATAAGTTTCCTAAACAGCCCATTTTCTACCTCCTGCTTGTTTCTTCCTATCATACCATTCTCAAATATCCTGTGCAAGTATTTGTTTTTTCCTTTTGTGATTTGGTCACAGATAATTTTCACATAAATATGTATACTAATTTCATCAAGTATATGAGGTGAATAATTATGAGATTAAAAGATAAAGTAGCAATTATAACAGGCGGAAGCCGAGGAATTGGGTACGCCACTGCCGATGCATTTTTAAGAGAAGGCGCAACTGTAATCTTAACTGCCAGTTCTATGCAGTCTGCCCAAAAAGCAGTTGCACAGTTAAAAGAAAAATACCCTGACTCCACAGTAGTTGGAATTAGCCCTGATTTAAGTGATTTAAAAGCTGTAAGAGCCGAATTTAAAAGCGTCACTTCACAATACGGATGTGTAGACATTCTTGTCAACAATGCCGGAGTTTCGGAAAGCACACTTTTTACTGATTATACAGAAGAAATGTTTGATAAAGTTATGGACTTAAATGTAAAAGGCGTATTCAATGCTACCAAAGCAGCATCTGAATGTATGGTAGCACGCAAGAAAGGTGTTATTTTAAGTACCTCTTCTATGGTAAGTATTTACGGACAGCCAAGCGGTATTGCCTATCCTACTTCCAAATTTGCGGTAAATGGTCTTACGGTATCTCTTGCACGAGAACTGGGGCCAAAAGGGATTCGTGTAAATGCAGTAGCCCCCGGAATTACAGAAACAGACATGATGAAGGCAGTTCCAAAGGAAGTCATCGAACCGATGATTGCTCAAATTCCTTTACGCCGTCTGGGACAACCGGAGGACATTGCTAATGCTTTTGTATTTCTAGCTTCTGATGAGGCTTCTTATATTACAGGCGTAGTGCTGAGTGTGGATGGGCTTGCCCGCACATAATCCCAAAAGGAGAGCGCTCAATATTTAATGAGTCTGCTCTCCTTTTACCATGTCTATAAACACTTGCATCTGAGGTGTAATCCACTTATTTTTATAGTGCAATAATTGGCTGTACATTTTTACACCGGGTAAATCTGTATCAATCTGCCTGAGTTTTCCTCTTTTTAATTCCTTTCTCACCGTAAATTCCGGCAAAAAAGAAACACCCATTCCCCTTTTCAATAAATTGATAATTGTCTCTGTATTCCCAATCTCCAACACAGGTGAAATTCTTAAATCACGTTCTGATAAAAGTCGCTCTAATTCATAATGATAGGCTGCTCCCCTCTCTGTAAGAAGAAAAGGTTCCTGTACCAATTCCTGTATCTGTATTTTTCTCTTTTCCTGTCTTTCTTTTCCCAATGTAACAAAAATAATTTCTTCTGTTCTTTGCATTGCACAAGGCCACTCCGGATTACAAATTTTCTGGTCCAAAGTAAAAATCAAATCCAAATCATTTCCCTTGGCCATATCAAGTAAATCTGCGGTTTTTCCGGATTTAATTACAATTTCAATCTCAGGACAAAGCTTATGAAGTTTTAATATTAAATCAGGCAGCAATGCCGTACAAATCGACTCTACACCCCCTATTCTCAACGTCCCCTTCGGTACACTGTTTTTCTTCGAAAAATCAAGGGCACGATTCGTCACCCTCATAATTTCGTTTGCATAAAAAACAAATTCCTGCCCTTTCTCTGTTAAATAAACTCTTTTCCCTATTCTTTCAAAAAGCTGTGTATCTAATTCCTTTTCCAACTGCTGTATCTGTACCGTAACTGCTGATTGTGAATAGCCCAACTGCTCTGCTGCTTTCGAAAAGTTTTGTGTCCCTGCTACCTTTAAAAAAGTAGCGATATTTCTAATTTCCATATCTTCCTCTTATTACTTTTTTTCATATATATTATAAAATTTATCAATTTAACAAATAGATAATTTTAGTGTAAACTACTATATTAAAGGCGTCAAGATAACAATGAAACTTTAGGAGTTGATAATATTATGATAAACAGTGAAAATATTTTAAACAGCGCTCAGTTAGAAAAAGAAATCAAAAATTTTGTTCATGATTTTTGTTTGGAAAAGCATGATATTCATACACAGCAGGTCATCTGGAATGCACCGGATGGACAAGCTGAAAAAATAAAACAGTTGGGAATTCCCAAAGACGGGCGTCCTGCCAATGAGGTAGTTCAGAAAATGATGAACGAAGTATACCAGTATCGAGGAGACTCCAATCATCCACGTTTCTTTGGCTTTGTACCTGGTCCTGCTTCTTCTATTTCTTGGCTTGGTGATATTATGACATCTGCCTATAATATCCATGCAGGTGGGAGCAAACTGGCTCCCATGGTAAACTGTATTGAACAGGAAGTGTTAAAATGGCTCTGCACTCAGGCAGAATTTGGTGAAAAATCCGGAGGTGTTTTTGTAAGCGGAGGTTCCATGGCAAATATCACAGCACTTACAGCTGCCAGAGATAATAAACTAACTGATGAAACCCTTCATCTTGGTGTGGCATATATTTCTGACCAAACACACAGCTCTGTTGCAAAAGGTCTTAGAATTATCGGAATTCCCAATAAAAGAATTCGTAAAATTCCTACTACACCGGATTTTAAAATAAATACTGAAATTTTGGAAAAAACGATTTTAGATGACAAAAAAGCCGGACTTATCCCATTTGTAGTTATCGGAACTGCCGGAACTACAAATACCGGAAGTATTGATCCATTCAAAGCTATCGCAGCTATCTGCCAGAAACACAACCTTTGGTTTCATATTGATGGCGCTTACGGCGCTTCTGTCCTGTTAAGTCCTAAATATCGCCACCTTTTAGACGGAACAGAATTGGCTGACAGTTTAAGTTGGGATGCCCATAAATGGCTATTTCAAACTTATGGATGTGCTATGGTTTTGGTAAAAGATATTCAACATTTGTTCCACAGTTTTCACGTAAATCCAGAATATTTAAAAGATGTACAAGGAGATAGAGAACACATTAATACATGGGATATCGGTATGGAACTCACCAGACCTGCCAGAGGATTAAAACTTTGGCTCACCTTACAGATTTTAGGAACAGATTTAATCGGCAGCGCTATTGAACACGGTTTTCAGCTTGCATATTGGGCAGAAGATATTTTAAAAGAGCTTCCTGATTGGGAAATTATATCTCCAGCACAGCTTGCCATGATAAATTTCCGCTATGCCCCAAAAGGATTATCCAACGAGCAAACCGATCTTTTAAATGAACAAATTTCCGAAAAAATATTGGAAAGCGGATATGCTGCTGTGTTTACTACTGTCCTTCATGGAAAAACAGTCCTTCGCATCTGCGCCCTTCATCCTGAAACAGAAAAAGAAGACATGGAAAAAACAATCCATTTATTAGATACTTATGGGAAGGAACTTTATAAAGATATGAAATAAATTTTAAGCCCGCAAATCTCCATTTCTGAGACTTGCGGGTAATTGTTACTATACCATTCTTGTTTCAAAAAAACTCCTTACATAATCTTTCCCGAAATACCTGTATGCTTTCTCTTTCATATTTTCCAGTGATTGAAGTAAACGTTCTTTAAAATAATATCCTATGCTAATATTATTCTCTAAATCTATGTTCCTTGTTTTCCAATTTAAAATTAATTTTTCAAATAAAGTTAATTGGCTTTTAAATTCTTCTACAATTATATTTTCATCAACTGTATCTGTCGAACCAAAAAATTCTTGATATTCACAACGTGTATTCCTACTCACAAATGTATTTAATGAAAGTTGGGATTCTACTTTTTTTATTTTCCTTTGTGTACTTAAGGTTTCTCTCATCAACCCTAGTAAACATGCAATTAAATAGTTCCATCCATCTTTGTTTTCATGGGGATATACCATTTGTGTCATCCTGCAAGCCACGCTATATAAAAATTCTACCTCTTCATATTCTATTATAGACCAATATCGACGTTTCATAATTGTTACAATCAGTTTCTTCTCTTCATAAAACTGTTCATATTCATCACTTTCTTGAGATTGATTTTTCAACTCATTCCATAAATATGATTCTTCAAAATTAGGAATTAACACACCTCTCCATATTTCTTCCTTTAAATCATACAAAATACAAACTGCAAATTTCCTGTTTTATTCACTGCATTTGAAAGTTCTTCTACGATCTCTTTTGAATAATAATTAGTTTTACACCTCCCCTCTCCTGTTTCTTTATAATCATTTCCTTCTTGTTTTTCCTATTAATTGATATTTCTATATTGCTTCCCAATTGTTCTCTAAAATGTTTTTTCAAATATATTTGATGGTCCTATGTCAAGATTTAGTACAAGTTAAAATGAGGTTTTCCTCATCTTAACCTGCCAGCTGCAATTCGTCTTGCTGAAGCCTACGATACAGCTCTTCATAATCTTTTGGTGATATATAATCACAGTGACTATGAATTCGTTTCGTATTGTAGAATGCTTCCAAATATTCAAAAATCAAACGATATGCATGATCATAATCTCGAATCTTAAACCGATTCAGCCATTCTCTCTTAATCAGGGAATGGAACGACTCAATACATTCGTTATCCCATGGATATGCCTTTTTAGAATCTATCCTTTTTCCTTTGCTCTCTAAAACAATACTTCCTATAAAATGTGGTGCAACATCTTTTCGGCATGAAAAAACGACATCTTCAAGCAATTCTTTCCAATTGTTTTCTGTCCACACATATCCTCTTTGATTTCTCGGAATATCGAAAATCACCCTGTTCAATATTTCACCTATTTACTTATCATGTGCATCAAAAGACATCTCATTTCCTCCTTAGCTAATCAAATAAACATTTCACCCATGACCCCATTTTCCATATCATCAATACTATAAATCGTATCCATGATCTCGAATGTCTCTCTCAAATTTCCTCTTGCACTCTTCCAACCAATTCCATCTGTAAACCACACAAAGGTAAATCCCTCTATAGTATCTGCTTCCTGTGAAAGCATTTTATAACTCCGCGCAGTTTCATTAAGCTTTGAACCACCACTTGCATAAAAGTTGGTTTCTATCGCATAGATCATGTTATCTGTCTTGATTACAAAATCGAATCTCTTCGCAGCCTTACCTTGGTTAGAGAGTGCAGATAAATCAATGCCCCACTTTTCTTCAATATCTTTAAGATACATTTCCTTAAAGTAATTTATGTCCTTCTCGAATCCTGCTGCCACGATATACTTCTCCACCAAATCTTCCATCTGGTGACCACCACGATTTTTGCGACCATTAGAATCCAATCCGGTTTCTATACCCAGAGCATAATCCACAAGATTATTAACTAAATGATTTGCAATCATGTTAAATAATCCTGTCTTACGCATAAACACCTTGTACTGTTCTACGCTATAATTCACCTTTTTAAAATTATACAAAAACGCACCATCTTCATCCTGTGCATAAATTTTGTATCCTCTTACTGCAAGAAGCAACGGTATACATTGTAATGTCTCCGGATACTTTATCACTATCTTCTCGAATTCTTCCTCAACATTTTTTGAGCCAATCAAAGAATTTAAAATGTTCAATTCTACCTTAATTTCTTCTACATTTCTTACGACTTTCTCAAAATCAATATAATAATCATAACTTGATATACTTGGTCTGAATTTACTCAACCATTCATCAAAATCTCTATTTGTCATTTGCTGCCTTCTCCAATCTCTTCTTGGATATTTCCAAGTATTCTTCACTTACATCTATTCCAATAAACTTCCGTCCAAATCGTACAGCCTCCACTCCGGTAGTTCCCGAACCGCAGAATGGATCTAATATAACCTGTCCTTTCTCTGTAGAAGCCAATACAATTCTTTCAAGCAAATATTCTGGTTTCTGTGTAGGATGCTTACCTTCAGTTTTCTCTGATGGCTTTGTTAATGCACCCGTCCACACATCCTTCATCTGCTTTCCACCATTTTCTTCTTTCATTCTCTGATAATCAAAAAAATGCCGAGACTTCTTATCATTCTTCTTCGCCCATAAAATGGTTTCCGTAGAATGTGTGAAGCATCGACATGCTAAGTTTGGTGGTGGATTTGTTTTCTGCCATGTTATGTTGTTGATTATCTTGAAGCCTTCCTGTTCCAACGCCATACCAAGCGAATATATATTGTGCAATGTTCCCGATATCCAAATCGTACCGTTCGACTTTAGTACTTTCTTACATAACTTAATCCACTTTCTGTTAAACTTGTGTTTCTCTTCAACGCTGGTTCCACTTTCTGAAAGCTTATCCCATGATCCTTTATTTACTGAAACCATTTTTCCGCCTTGACAGGTAATGCCATCATTACTTAAAAAGTAGGGTGGATCTGCAAATATCATATCCACAGATTCCGCTTCCATTTTTGTTAGAATTTTAAAGGAATCACCCAATATCAGTTGTGATTCTTCTGTCTCAAAGTATAATGGCACTTTCTTTGTAAATAAATTCTCCATTATCTCGACCCCTCTAATAATTGCATATAATAACTTCTTCTCCAGTTCTGTTGGATGCATCCGAATTAATCATACGCTTAACACTTACAACATCAATCTTATATCCCTTATTACCATACAGCTCATTTATCAAATCTGTATTATGATTTGTCAGCATACAATAACACCCCCTGGCAGTTAATTCATCAAATAACTTAGCCACTCTTTTGTGACTTTCAATATCAAAGCCCTCTTTTGTATAGGATTCAAAAGAAGTTGGATTCAATGGTGCGTACGGACTATCTATAAATACAAAATCACCTTTTTTCGCATCTCTGCATGCAATTTCAAAATCTCCGTCAATAATAGTCACACCTTTCAGATATTCTGATGTTTTCATTATAATCTTTTCGTCTACTGAGGCTCTTCTGCTATTGTTATAAGGAACATTGAACAGTCCCTTTCCATTTACACGATACAACCCATTAAAACAATGCTTGTTAATAAAAACAAACAAAGCAGCCAACTCCACATCAAATTCCGCTTTCATCAGCTTGTCATTGTAATGCTCTCTAAGAGAATAGTAGTATTCCTTACCATCCTCCCACATTTCCTCATCCAACTTTTTAACTGCTTTCAGAAATGCTTCCGGTGCATTTTGAATCTGTTTATATGTGTTAATCAATGCTTTGTTAATGTCATTTATCAGAGCATTTGCAGGCAACAGTTCAAATGTCACCGCACCGCCACCTACAAATGGCTCATAATAGTTATTATATTGTTCTGGCATACGCTCTTTTATCTGTGGTAAAAGCTGACGCTTTCCACCAGCCCATTTCACAAATGGAGCGATACTCGAATTACTCATTTTAATTCCTCTTCTCTATGTCCCCAAAGGCCAATCTTTTACGTATCTATTATACTTACAAATATGCCAAATAACAACCCAAACTTTCACTCTTTGTGAATTAAATTACTTCTGAAATACAAAAATGTATTCATGTGCCAGCAACAGAAAATTATTATTCTGTTTCTCCCAATATTCTGTCGAACGACAGTTATGCTGCTCCTTAATAATAATTTCCTTATTTGTAAATCCTACCTGCAAAAAGCATTCCATCATACGAAAGCCCAATGGGATGACTTTTCCGTATTTTCTTACATCCCCAATCATTACCAAACACATTTTGCCCTTCTTCAACACTCGAAAAGATTCTTCTGCTACTTTCTTCATTTCTGACAGAAATTCATCCACACCAAGTAACGAAATATCTCCTTCAATACCTTTACTATACTTGATAATATTAGCATAAGGCGGATGCGTACAGATAAAGTCAATGCGACTATCTTTGATAAAATGCAAATAAGTAGCATTTCCATTTTGAGTAAATATTTTTGAATTTGTTTCACATTGGAATTGTAAATTTGTTTCAGAGATTGAAACTGACTGCGGATTGATGTCAACACCTACCGCATTACGATTGAGTAATTTTGCCTCTACTAAGGTTGTTCCACTACCCATAAACTGATCTAAGACCCAGTCCCCTGGATTTGAATAGCGAAGTATCAGATTTCTTGGCACATACGGCGACCAATTTCCTCGATACTTTCCTGAATGTGTTTCCCAACTACCTCTGTCTGGAAATGACCAGACCGTTGTTGGTTCAAGCCTGAAATTATTTGGTTGTAAACTTATAAGTCATGCCTCCTTCACTTTTTTGATTATATCATTGTAACGCATAACCTAATAAAATACCACACTTATTTCCTTTCACTATAAGTGAATTTATATCTATTTACTCTCATGCGATAATATTCACAAATAGTGAAAGAGGTTTTTATATGTATTTCAACAATGATGCAGACCTATATCGTGTTATAGGTGCAAATATAAAACATTACAGAGAACAAGCAAAATTAACACAGGTACAACTTGACGAACATGCTAAAATCAGCATCAGCTATCTTTCTAAAATTGAAGCTACCGGATGTGATAAAAGCCTTTCTATATCTGTACTCAATCAGATTGCAAATGTACTTGGTGTTGAAATAACGGAATTTTTTAAGGAGGTAAATTCTTATGGCACTAATTATTAATTACTCATTACCTTTAGGTGATCGTTTTTCTATGCGTAAAAATCTAATCCAGACTTTCTTGCACGAGAAACCTGGAACTGGAATAGGTGATAATGCATCACGTTATCGCTACAATGTTGAACAATTTGGCAATTATGGAATTTTTCTCAAACGTCCAACTCAATTAAATAAAGGTTTTGATTTTACTGTAAATATTGATGGTCTATTTTTCAAAAAGAACCGCCGATATTCTAATCCAAGTCATCAGGACATTATAGATGCTTTAACAGATTGCAAAATTAATTTTCCCCACATCTATCCTGCCATTGCACAAAAATTGCAACAAATATACGATTGCGAATCCGTTTCTCTGACTCCATCTGGAGCAACTTTTTGCGATTATGCAGGCAATGAACATCCAATTGAAATCATTCTATTAGCTATAAAGTGGCTATTTATGGAACAAGATTGTGCATATTGGAATTACTCTGGACGCGCCATGTTCTATAGAGTTCTACAAGAAAACAAATTAATTTAATATCCTATAGCGAAAATTAAGGATATTTACGATGAATCAAAATAGAATTATGGCGCTCCTAAAATCACCAAGGAGTTATGTAGGTTCTACTTATTTTTTTTGGCTCTAATATATTATTCAAACTCCTCTTTGCAAAGTTGTTGTGTAGTGTTTTTCGTTGATTTTGATGGTAGAAACCAGGGAGTTTTGTCTGATTTCTTCCTGTTGCGTGGATTTTTAAGAGATTGTATTGTCATTTTGTTGTCATAGTTTATTCTACATATCGACTTTATATAACTTCAACAGTTCCTGTTTACTAATATTTATTCCTCTCTGCTTGAGTTCATTTTCTCTTATATCATATAATTTACTTAATCTTTCTCTTTTTTCATCAATGCTTCCATAATGTATCGCTCTATGACAGTTTGGACAAATACAAACAATATTCTCTTCTCTGTCTATATTTATAGACAGAAAATCCTTTTGACTTGACATCGGCAGCAGATGATGTGCCTCCATATATTGTTTTCCTTTTCCATTGATAAAAGAAATATGAGAACTGTCAATCTCACAAAGATAATTATGCCTTTTTATTACTGTTTTTGCTAACCTAGTGTTAGTTTTATAACGACTACTACTATTTTCATTTAGTTCTGGTTTTCTATTATTAGCAGCATCTATATCTGCCTGCGTCGAATAACCTTCACTTTCGTCTATTTTCTTTTGGAAAACAATTTCTTCTTGTTCATCATAATCAAGTACCTTTGCACCTGTTTTCATAAGTCCTATTTCAAAAAACTCATTTATAATAGACATTGGCGTGTTTCTTATCTTATTGTCAACATCTGAACGAAACTTGAAATGTAATTCCAAAAAATAATACCTTCCGTAACATATATCCAATAAGTATCCCACATCTTCCTCATTCATGAGTTTTTCAAAAACAGCATTTAGCAAAGTATACGAATCAGCATAAAACTCAGACATTTTATCCTTTGTAAACTGATGTTCCACCTTAGTAGATAACAAAAAATTATATTCTTTAATAAAATATAACATAATTGCTATTTCAAAATATGAACATTTTATTTTTTCCTTAAAGACAAATGATTCTGAAAAAATGTCTTGCAAGCATTCTCTTCTAAAAATTTTATCCTTTTCGAATCTAGCTAATTGTTCCTTTTGTTGTTCGTAAAAATGTTCTTTCCCTAATTTTATCAATTCCACAAATTCTTCGGTATCGAACTCAATATGTTTATTAATAAATTCAACAACCTTCTTTTTAAAGGTCGGTGTATCTGTCATCATGCTTGAACCTGCATTATGTACTGCCTGTTGACCTACTCCAAATAAATTATATCCTTTAAAAGTCAAATACTTACCATAATTCATTCTGGGGGGTTCCTGAATCTCAATGAGATTTCCATCCACTAAATACTCAATCATTTTACCATCTCCTATACATTCAAATACTCTATCTCGATCTTCTTATTGCAATCTTTAATTATATTCTCTATACGTCTTTTTATTATGTTATAAGGTTCCAAATGCTTCTCGACAATAATACAGTCTCGACTATTTTTTATGCATACATCTATAGTAGTTCCGCTTCCCCCAAATAGATCTATTACCAAATCATCTTTATTAGTCGTTATACTTATAATCCACTCCAATAGTTTTTCTGGTTTCTTTGAATCTTTAAAATCACATCCTTCTCCACCCTCTTTATATATATTAGGAACTATCTCTGTATAATCTAAATCATTAGTTGGCAGTATCGGTCTACCAGCACACAAAGTAGATTGAAAATAAACTCCACTCACTCGTTTATCATTTTGAGTCTGAAACCATCTATACCCCAGTCCTTCATTTTCTAATCCATACACTTTAACAAGTTTATCGTTTCCTAATGCACGCAGATTGTTTTCAAACCACTCCCCTGACCAATTTGCTGTTTTTAATTTACCTGCTATAATGTATCTTCGTAAATTGTCTTCTGAAGGTTCCTCTTTAGTAATTTTATACATACCTGCATCATAGATTTCCACCTGCTTGCCATTAATTTCTTCTTTTCTACAGTTTCTATCCAATATTGTAATTTTGTAGCAAAACTTTTCGAGATTTGCAGGTTTATTTTCACAAATAAAACGTTGTTGTTTGTTTTTTCGATAAATGAGCAAATATTCATACACATCATGAAACGTTGCATTTATCATAAGTTGCCTTTCTTTATGTCTAATTTTCACAGGAAATAGACCGATAAAATTCTCTTCTCCAAAATACTCATCTACTATCCCCTTTAAATTAAACAATTCTGTTTGATTTATCGAAATTGCCAAAAAACCGTCATCTCTCAACATTTCATACGAATAATTAATTATATTGCTAATAAACAGCGACCACAACATATTACTATCATTATAGTATTTTCGCGCCCCCCTATTTCGCTTTGAATTGTATGGAGGATCAAGGTAAATCAACTTCGCTTTACCCTTCACTTCATCTCTATGCCTTTTATAAAAATCACATGAATCGCCTCTATATACTTTATACATATGAACATCTCCTTCACTCACTTCAATCATATAAAACCCAGACTAATTTTACCATAAATAATAAGTTTTCTCCACTATGAAATCTAAACATTTCTATTAACGCTTATATCACCTTCCTCTCCCCACATCCTTAATACTTGCGTTTTATTCTTGGCTCTAAATCCGTCAGATAAATATCCACAAAACTTTTAAAGCTCATGCTGATACTCTGATCCTCTTTCAGTTTGAAATTACGCTCCCATTCAAGGGCTTCGCTCTTCTTGGCAAAGCCCCTCTTGGTTTTCTGTTTTCTTGCTCCGGTCAAATCCTTATAATAGGTTCTCACCTCCCACATTCCGGTCTTTTTGTTTTTGATAACCGCCATCTATCCAACCTCCTTATCCGTAGATAGCCCGTAGATTCGTTTCATAAAATACTGTGTACTGACACGCCCTTTTATTGTCACGAATCCATCAGCCTCAAGTTCTGCATTCAGCCTTCGTATCATTTTATAGGAATACGATAGTGATACTCCCAGCATTTCCATGACATCCTGTGCTGTCAAAAATCTCTTGTTCTCCATAAGCCAATGCCTCCTCTCTTTCGTTTATATTATTCAGTTCATTTCTGAACGGTTTTGATGTGTATTATATTAACAGTTCACTTTTGTACTGTCAATACTTTTTCATTAAAAAACATTTCATTTTTGCACTGTTGATGATATAATGTACACAGATGCATGCTTTGTACCTCGTATCTTCGTGCATTCTACAACACTCATTCCACAAATAAGGAGCAGTTAAAATGGGCGAGAAATTCACCAGTCGGGTAGGCTATTTGATTCGAAATTTCAGAATTGCATCTGACATGACACAAAAGGAATTAGCAGATAAATGTGGATTAAACGAATCCACCATCCGAAACTATGAGCTTGGAAACAGATATCCGGATGAAGTTACTTTATTAAATATTGCAAACAATCTGGGGGTCAGCTTTTATGCATTATCTGACCCTGATGTTGCCAATATGTTCAGTGCACTTCATGTGCTTTTTGACATCGAATGGGCATACGGACTACGACCTACTATGAAAGATGGAGAAGTATACTTCAAATTTGAAGATCGACTTCCAAGTGCCGGTCCCCGTCCACAGGAAGACCTTGATAACTTCCGAAAGATGGTTGAATATTGGGCTCGTTTACGAGACAAGTTGGAATATAATGAGATATCAGAAACGGAATATTACCTCAAAGAGGTGAAATACCCATTGAACCCAACAGACCCAAATAAAGAGTATACTGTTTCGTTGAATCTTGATGATGACGACCAGCTACTTATTCAGAATATGAATAAGGATGACGATGCAGAAGAAACTGCTGAATTGTTAAAAGACCTGTTTCCGGATTTATCTTATGTGAAGAGGAAAAGGAAACCGAAGAAAGAGTAGTTCAACCATAATCACAGGAAAGGATTTATTATTATGAGAAGATTTATATATTTAGATACTGATACACTTAATTCATATATTGCACAAATATATGATGGCTTAGTGCAAACACAAGAAACAGAGACTCAATCTAGTCAAGCAACTGATAAACAATCTGAATATACATCTGACTTAGGAGCAGATGCAGATTTAAAAGTATTTGGAAAAGGCATTGAAGGCAAAATGGATTTTACATATCGCCATTTAAAAGAGACCTCTAACACCGAACTTATTAGCGATGTACAGACTAAGCTTTTACATGACAACGCATTCGATCAACTCATGAATTATTTAAACAAAAATGATCATTTATCAAATCACAATATTGGTGACTTCATTGAAATCAATGACGAATTTTATATTATGGATTTAGACTATTATAAAAAGATTTTTAACGACAAAAAATTTTTGGATTTTATGAAGAAAAGCGACCGCGACAAAATACAAGCCTTGCTTAAAATACAACAAGATATTGAATTAAAGCAGGAAGGCGCTAATTCTAATGAAATCAAGAAAATTTATACTAATCTTGCCAAAAGCAAATGTGCAGAATCTGATAAAGGCTATGATGATATAAAAGACATAATTGAAATGCTTTGCACACTTGTTCCATATCGAAGAACCTTATGTATTGCAGACAATATGGTTGTACTAAATGACAAATATATGCGCGATAGCATTGATATGACATCTTTTAAATTCGGCGGTAAAATCAAAGTTCTTGGATATATCACTAACAAAATAACAACAGATACTAATGTCAGTACAAATATTTCTCCATTAGCTCAAGTTGGCATCGGCTTGAACCAAATCATGCTTTCATTCTTTGGTCAACAATCATCCTTAAATATTGTACATCCTATTGCAATATACTACGAATAAAAAGGAGATATTCATATGAGATTTTGTGACTTATTTATCAGCTATAAAATTGGATTAAAAAGTATTAAAAGCACTATTCCTTTTACAAAACTTCCCCTTTATCGAAAGATTTTTGTAATCATCCTTTTTGCAAGTGCTATTATTAGTGGTATCTTATTAATTTTTAAGCAAACTTGGGCTTCATATATCCCGATGGCATTAGGTATTATATCACTTATAATTTTCTTTATAATTGATTCCATGAAAAGAAATCTTAAAGTAATGCTTCAGCAACACTATGCCCCTTATTCCGAAAAACGAATGAATATGACCATTAATGTATTAAAAGACTACGGAATAGAAATTCAAAATTTTGACTCACTTGATATGTTAATTGAGGAAGCAAAACAGGCACAAATCCAATGTGACTACATAGCCCCATTAAAGAAACCATTTAAGACATTAGGTGCAATAATTATTCCTATTGTTGCATTTGTAGCACAAAAGATTGGAAATGCTGCTTCACAAGACGAAATGATTACCATGGCATTACAAGTTATAGTTCTTGTGTTATTAACTTTTTCACTAATTTTCTCATTAACACCAATTATTAAAGATATTCTTTATAGAGATTATAATAAATACGATGATTTTATTTATGATTTGAGACAAATAAAACTTTTCTATGCAAAAAGAAATGCTACATATTCAAATCCGATATGAGCACATACTAATTTCCAAAATTATTGTCATTTGATTGTCACGCAACTAAAAACGAGCCAAGAAACGCCGTAAATTCGGCATTTCTTGGCTCATGTCCGTTACTCAAACTCCAGACAGACAGTATGCTATATAAGTGAAAATCATTGATTTTAAGGCA
>ERZ791901.1001-NODE-1001-length-14638-cov-2.191936_pt1 | contig 14638 bp, 15 predicted proteins | sample MGYA00510150_ERZ791901 | MGnify/ENA primary metagenome ERZ791901 (study PRJEB30046, sample SAMN00792058) | human gut metagenome | study: EMG produced TPA metagenomics assembly of the A metagenome-wide association study of gut microbiota in type 2...
CGACTGATTAAAAGAAGAAAACTGGACGAATATCTTGATAATGCGTATTCGATATAGCTGATTTGTAAAATGTGCGATGGGTCGGTTCGCATGATAGGCTCATCGCCATTTTTTAATTATCATAAGGGCAGAAAAAACAAGGAGGTGCTTCCGTAATGGCAGATACAGAAAAGATTATCCGAAAAAAATATGATGTGCCGATATGGCATAAGTCTAATTTGACGATTGATGAAGCAGTTGAATATTCTGGCATAGGTAGAGAAAGACTGAGAAAACTAACAAGCCAAGAAGAATGCCCATTTGTTCTTCATATAGGAAATCGTCGAATGATTAAGAGGAGGATTTTTGATGAATACATTGAAAAACTTACTTTCCTTGAATGATGATGAACGCTTACTTGCCGAAGTAAGAACATATCAGGAAAAACTCATAAGCAATGCTGAAGAACCGATATGGGAAAGAAAGTGGCTGACAATCGAAGAAGCCGCAGCATATTCCGGTATAGGAAGAACGGAGTTGCGTGAGTTGTCTAATCAAGCAGGTTGTCCCTTTGCAATATGGATAGGCAACAAAATCCATATTGTGAGGGAACGACTGGACAAATATATAGATAAGCAGTTTAGAATTTAGGAGGATACAATGGCGACAAAAAGAAAAGATAAATCAAGGGTTGTTCTGAAAACCGGAGAGGTTCAGAGAAAAGACGGTACTTATCAATTTAGCTGGCAGGACAGCCAGATGAAAAGAAGATTTGTTTACGCAAGAACTTTAGATGACCTGAGAGAAAAAGAAAAGCGTATTCAGAAAGATAAATGTGATGGTATTAAGACCGAAGCAAGATACACAACCATTGATGAGTTATTTGACCTTTGGGCAAATATGAAAAGAGGGCTGAAGAATAATACCTTTGAAAATTACAAATATATGTACAATACCTTTGTGCGACCAGTGATTGGAAGTAAAAGAATATCAACGCTGAAGAAATCAGATATTAAGAAATACTACAATTATCTTGTTGATGAAAGAAATTTGAAGCCTTCAACGATTGATAATATACATACGGTTCTTCATCAGGTTTTACAGATTGCTGTTGATGATGACTTCATCAGAAATAACCCGTCAGATAATGTGTTGAGAGAATTGAAAAAAGCACATTGTTTTCAGTCGGAAAAGCGTAGAGCGTTGACGAAACCGGAGCAGGAGCTATTTCTGAATTTCCTGAAAACCCACCCTGCATATGAACACTGGTATCCGGTCTTTGCAGTAATGATAGGAACTGGACTTCGTGTGGGGGAAGTAACTGGATTGAGATGGTGTGATATTGATATGGAAAGTGGAATGATTGATGTTAATCATACTCTTGTATATTATGACCACAGAACTGAGGGAAGTAAAAGCGGCTGTTATTTCAATGTAAATACAACGAAGACTCCGGCGAGTATGAGGCAGGTTCCAATGCTCGGTTTTGTGAGAGAAGCATTTGAACAGGAGAAACAGAAGCAGGAAGATTTAGGACTTCATTGCGAGGTCACGATTGACGGATATACAGATTTTATTTTCATCAATCGTTTTGGTCAGGCACAGCACCAAGCCACACTCAACAAAGCAATCCGAAGAATTATCCGTGATTGCAATGATGAGCAGTTTTTGCACAGTGATGAACCTGATGTGTTACTTCCTCATTTTAGCTGCCACTCGCTTAGACATACATTTACAACAAGAATGTGTGAAGCTGGAGTAAATATAAAGGTCATTCAAGATGCACTCGGACATTCAGATATTTCAACTACACTGAACATCTATGCTGATGTTACAAAAGAAATGAAAGCGGAAGAGTTCAAAGGATTGGATAGCTACTTCAAAGTATAATATTGGACTTCACATACAGAAAGAGAACATACAGAGTGTTGTGTGTTCTTTTTTCTTGTTCTGAAGCAGGAAAAGATAAGGCAGCGTTACTTTGATGTGGATTGACATTGTAAATAAGAGAAGTTATAATTTCTTGTATATGAATATGCTCTTGCATATACTACTATCGCCCTACATCATTTACATCATATTTTACATCATTTGCCCGCAAAGTGACTCAAAGTAGAGCAAAAATATGAAGTATGGGGGATAATTGGAATATGGAGAATCTAATAGTATTAACACCAGCTTGGTCGAGTATGAAAGAACCACAAAAAGGGTCCCACATATGCGTCTTAATAAATAAAGTAACGCAACCTATTTGGGTTGCGTTGTTTGTCTATTTACTATATACTTGATTTAAGAGGTGAAGACATTGTCAAATAAAAAGTATGGTTCTATTATGATTGACATAGTTGATTCTAGGAAATATAAAAATCGTAATGAAATCCAAGAATTTATGAAATGTATTATTGTGTACTTGAATAAAATATTTTATAAATCTTTAAAGAAACCATTAATGTTTAGTGCAGGGGATGAAATTCAAGGCTTGTTTTATGAACCATTGGCAGCGTATTTATGTGTTCGGTTTTGCATGATGATTTGTTATCCAGTAAAAATTAGGGCAGGAATTGGATATGGAGAATTAGCATTTGATAATGAAAATTGGAAATCATCCGAATTAGACGGTGAAGTATATCATAATGCTAGATATGCTATAGAAAGCTTTTCTGGTAAAAATAGTTTTGGAATTAGAATAAATACGAAAACAAAAAAGGATAAATATTTGAATGCAATGTTATACTCGTCACAGCTGCTTCAAAGACAACAATCGGTGAATGTACAAAATGTTAAATTGATTGCCGAATTATTATATCCAATTTTTGATGAAAACATTATGGTTTCGTACATTGAATTTAAAGACCAATTAAATTTTATATTAGAGATGAAAGCTAATATAGTACCTGTGCAGTCTTTGAGTTATGCAAGAATCGGAAGTTCTCCTAAGGGAGAATTGAAAAACAACATAGTTATTTCAAATGATATTGGTCAAGTATATTTTATGCCATTACGCAAACTTTTAGAGGATAGTAATATGTTAGTGGAAAATACATGGAAGAAGGGAATGTCTACAAAGATTTCAGATATATTAGGAACTACACGTCAAAATATTGATAAACATATTCGCTTAGGAAATATAAATGAAAATAGAAAAATTGATTTTTCTGTTGCTTGTTGGCTGATTGAGGAACTTGATAATGCATAATATGTTATTATTTATTATTTTCCATGTTGTTGGAGATTTTTATTTGCAAAGTGATGAAGTAGCAAAGAATAAAGAAAACTTAAACACTTTTATGCTGATACATTCAATTATTTATTCAATACCTTTTGTTTTACTTTTTATCTATTTTAAAATAAATGTATCCTTATTGATAATAATCACATTATCTCATCTGTTAATCGATGTTTGCTCTGTTAAACTGAAAAATAAATACAAAGAAAAAGAGTGCTTAATATTTTGCAGTGACCAGTTTATACATATATTCATTATTTATTTATGTTCGTCATATATGAATTTAACAATCATATTATCCAATATGGCTTTAATATCAATTTTAGCGATATTAATATTAGTGAAACCAACTGGCGTATTGATTTCATTGGCCTTTAAAGTTATCTTCAAAGAAGAGAAAAGTAATCATGAGTTAAAAATTGGTACGTATATAGCATATTTAGAGAGAATTATAATTTTTTTATTATGTATCTTTGATTCTATTTCTACCATAGGTTTTATTATTGCTGCAAAAACTTTAGTTAGATATAAGGATATCAATAATAATAAAAATCATTTTCAAGAAAAGTACTTAATAGGAACATTATTAAGTACAATTGGAGCTTTATGCTGCTTTGCACTCATTAAGTTTTTAAGCACTTAAAAAGGAAGACACACATCAATATATTCTTTTTCTGTACATATTTTTATGTAACCTCCATGTACTTCATCACTGTATGCGTTATAGAATAAAATATCCAGATTTAAATGGCTAATAAATTTGCAGTAACGCTGATTCACTTGCAAAACAGTAATTGATGGAACTTTATGTACAGTGTCTCATTTCTATCGTTTCCTCGTTGGTTTACTCGTAATCCGATACAATTACATACAGGTACACTACACCTCACAGATAGGCACATATAAAAGACTAAATTTTCCGTGAAAACGATAAATTCAATGGTATATACTTTTTAAAACTTGCGAAAGTACGATAAATAAAGGTTTTTTGGAGGTTTCAATGATTTACTAAAGTCATACCATATATGAAGAATAAGTAGGATTTTATAAAATATAGCATTAGAAGGAGTGCTTTGCTTTTTTTGTCTAAGCTTAAAATGTCTAGCCTCAGGGAGGCTAGACTCAGATTATTCAGGTATCTGTACGATTGCTAAAAGTAATTTAAATCCACTAGCCTCAGGGAGGCTAGACCATTTCGATTTCGTCAACAGCTCCGCCGATTGACAAATTTAAATCCACTAGCCTCAGGGAGGCTAGACCAGTATCGCCCGATAGAGATCCTGCATATGATAAATTTAAATCCACTAGCCTCAGGGAGGCTAGACAGTGAAAATTATTGCATTTTAAGACGTTTGTAACAAAATCATTTCTTTTCATAACTATTGAATGTTATGAAAATGAAAAAGCTGTTACAAAATGCGATAAAACGCAATTTTAAGGCGCGAACCTCCCAAGGGTTTCATGTGAGCTTACGGTTCGCGCAAAATAATTCATATAAACAATACATCTTCTTCAACATTGAAGCTAGGCTTAACTCCTATATGTTCTACTTTATTTTTGTAATTGTTACCTAAATAGTAAAATCTTAAACTATCATGTTCTTTATCAATTAATCCAGTAAGCTTGTGTTTAACCTCTCTGCATTTCGCTTGATCCATAACACATTCAAAAACTGAATTTTGAACCCTTTGACCATAATTCACACATACTTTAGCAACGTTCCTTAATCTTTTTTTACCTGCGCTGTTTTGGGTGTTGACATCATAAGTTATTATAACAAGCATTTCTCATCACTTCCATAAAAACGGTGGATATTCAGGTAAATCACCACGAATTGTTCTAGCAAGTAATAGCGCCTGAACGTAAGGAACCAAACCCCACTCTATCTTTTGATCAAGGAATGGATGCTTTATCGTTTCCTGTTTTTTCTTTTGCCATGAAGACAGAACCGCTTTTCTAGTCGTATCATCCATATAAACAGCACCACTATCGGTTTTTGTAAATCCATCAGCAGTTACTATATTCATATTTATAAGTGATAAAACAAAACGATCAGCCAGGATTGAGCGTAATTCTTCCATTAAATCTAATGCTAAAGAGGTGCGTCCAGGAAGATCAGTATGTAAAAATCCAACATAAGGATCTAAGCCAACAGATTCAAGCGCTGATGTGACATCCTTTGCTAAAAGTGTATAGGTAAAGGAAAGAAGAGCATTAACATTATCTAGCGGAGGTCGTTTATTTCTACCATGAAAATAGAAATCATTTTTCTGTTGGAGAACTAAATCATCAAATACATGGAAGTAACAATTTGCTGCATTGCCTTCGATTCCTCTTAAAGAGTCTGCAGAATCCGCTTTTCTAGCTTCATTTGCAGATAATCTGATCGCTTCAGCTGCTGTTTCGATTTTTTCAACATCTATTCTCATACCATAATCTCGTTTGGCACGAAGTAATATATTTCTGGAATTGATTAGCTTTGCTGTTATCATGTTTTTTGCATATGCAAGACGTTTGTCGCTTGATTCAGATATTCTGAATTGTTCTTTCCGCAACAGGACGTTTCCACGTTCCTCTCCAACAACTCTAGCAAGAAATCTTCCATGCATCGTCATAAAATGTTAACGATATTCCCATATCTGCACATTTACCCATAAGAGCAGGACTTACGCCTGTAAAACCAAATCCAACAATCCCTTCAATGTTATGTAAGGGAAACCTCGACACAGATTTATCTTCTTTTGCGGCGATAATGTTTTCACCATCCAATGATAAATAAGTCCTAGGTGTTGTTATATACAATGTGTTCAAAAGTTTTTTCATATACCTTTATCTCCTAAATATTTATCAAAGTATTTATCAACAGAAGGATTTTGATTCAGTTTAGGAAGACAGATATCTTTTAAAGAACATGCATTGCATTTTTTAGATATTTTTACTTTAGGAGTATATTGCTTTAAATACAGTTTATGCATTTCTTCACAAAATGCTTTGACTGTACTGCGCATGTCAGAAGAAAATAACACTTCAGTTCTTCGTCTTGTTTCTCCATAAAATAGATAGCCCTTTTCAATCTTACACAAAAGCATTTCTTCTAAACACATTGCCTGTGCACATAACTGTAAGTCATCAGCTTGATATTGTTTAGGCTCTCCTCTTTTATATTCAATAGGAACAGGGAGATAGCGCTTAGAATCTTTTGAAATAGAAATGCCTTCTTCTGATGGATGAAATTCTACAATATCACAATTACCACTAATACCCATAGTCCTTGAAAATACAGAGAGTCCTCTACGAATGAGTATTCCATTTCTTGTTTCAGAGAATGCACCATTATGTGCATTCTCATGAAAAATCTGACCATCTATCGTACGGTAATTCTCTGCCCACTGTTGTTCAATATGTATGAGTGCCCATTGACGGCGGCAAAACGCAAAATGTTGTATACCTGAAAGCATTAAAAATTCGTCTTCACTATATTCCGTCATAAATTTCTGGTTCTAGATCTTCTAATGGAGATAACGTGATTGTGAAATCTTCAAAGCAATTTGGCGTATCCACATCATTTTTTACCTCAACCTTTAAAGAATTGTGTACTTTAGCTGAACTGTATTGTCCTGCTAAACAATTATGCTTCCACCAATATACCTTACAAACTTCCATGCTTCCTTCCGGTCTTGCACTGGAGGCATCGTTCATGAACAGGGAACATAAAGCTTCTTTGATTTTCTCAGCATCCTCTTCACTGAAGCCTGTTTTTTCTGCCAGCTGGTGATTGATACTTCCTTTACATACATATAAACCAAAATCAACACGGTGCTTCATTCCCATAGTGTCAGAGGAACGCTTTTCGGATGGCTCACTATTTACACTCTTTGTTATCTGCATATCGGTTGTTACAACTGGATTGATACTTTCTGCAGTTCTTATAGAAACAGGACCTCTTACACCTACAGAAACATTATTCGCTTTAAATGCGAAGACCTGCCCAAATGCTCTGACATCAGTCCATTGTTTACAGGCAGCTGAAGCATAAGCTTCACGATCCTTTAAAACCGCTTTTAATTCCTTATTATTGGAAGCACGTTCACTTAAGCTCTTGAATCCATCATTGCTTCTTTCATCAGATTGGACGAAGATATTTTCTCCCATATCCTGCAGACGGTTTCTAATTTTCCGTTTAATGCATACGTCAGATACTTCTCCAAATCCCTTAAAATCAATTCTAGGTTGATTGCCAGAAAGTGGATCACCATTCGGGTTAGCTTTGTTAACTGTGAAAATAACTGCGAAATCTACTTTGTTTGTGAATGCTGTCATAATTTAGACTCCTCCTTTTGTTTATTTTTTTCTTTTCTTTCAGTATTGATTCGTTTGATTTCATTTCTCTGACAATCAAAACCAATGACAAAATATGCATTTAAGTTTTGGATGTGTTCTACAGCTTCTATATCCATTTCTGTATATAACTCTTCCATTAAGTCCTGTTTCATTGAAAGAAGATAATCACATTTTCTCCCTAGTTTCTCAACATAAGGTCTGATTTTCTTATCTAGCGTAGTAAGCGTTACAAACGGATGCTCTTGAAATGGTGCGTATAAACGCATTGCATTTGTTGGACGATCTTCCTTTTGAATGTTTAAAGCATATTGTTCAATTGCATCATATATTGCAAGAATTCTTCCTAATAAATAGGGGATATTTGATTTAGCTAATTTTTTGTTTTCCATAATATTCACACTCCAATTCACTCCTTCTCTATCGTAACAGTATTTTTTGAATACTGCACACAGTATACCGATACATTTATTCCAGTTATACTTCGTATTCGTTGACATGGTCTTTATCTGATTGTTAAGTCGAATGATAAAATCATCCGGAATAGGTTTCCCTTCAGAAATACATGGCAGTAGGCGTCCCATTTGCAGCGTCATCAACTGATCATCCACTTCAAAGAATGCACCACGCAGTGTACCATATGCACAAGAAATGATTTCTCTGGGAATTGGAGTCATTACATCGCTCATATGATCAGCTTTTGAGTATTGAGGCCAGCTACAATATGTGAACCAGTTCTGTAGATGTTTGTAGTATGTAGAAGCATCTATCTCCTGATAATAGGTTATTGAAAATCTACCAATCGTAGCAGCGTCCATTGCCATGATGACGATGTTATCATTATGATCGCTGATATTCTGCCTATAACCGTCAATTGCTTTGTTTACACGTTGTGCGTAATCTTCTTCTGTATCTACTTTGTCCGGTAAAGCAGGAAATAAGCTTTCGTCTAATGCGAATGCCGTCATAATGTTATCACAGTGTGCATTCCATACCAAAATCGTTTGTCCATTTTGCTTATATGCCTGTTTTTGTATCAACCATCGCAAAGCATTATGAATTTTCTGAGATGTTTCATATCCAACGGAAATCGCTTCTTTTTTAGAAACGAACCTGCCGCGATATGTAAAACCGTTTGCATCATTAGTAGAAATTAACTTAGCTTTATCTTTTCCTTGACGAAGTTTAGCAGGATGTTTTTCTGTGCAATACATCATTTTACCAGTTATATAGCAGAGATCCTCGTCGGTATGTTGACTGGTATAGAAATTGTGGTAGGCATCGAATAACATTTTGTCACACCATGGTTCAACAATTCGTTTTTGTATACCTCTGATTTTAAAGCGGACAAAAGCTTCTGTTTGAACAACTGTTTTCTGGATTTTATATTTCTTATCCAATTGTTCTCCATTCAATTTTAAGATATCGCAGGAGATCAAGTCAGAGATGAGTGTACCTTGTTCAAGATATTGATAGATTGGTATAATGCTAGAGTGGGTGTAAGAAGAATCTATCCATTGTTTTAGAAGACTTTGGTGTGCAAGAACATGCGGATCGTTTCGTTTTCCAGTATATTCTGCATAATCTTTTGAGATATAAATTAGCTTATCGTGTAAAGGATGAGGCGTAATACCGCTTGATCTACTCGCTGAATCCTCAGTCACAGGAATGACAGTGACGGCATCATCATTAGGGATTTCTATTGCATGGATAAATTTTCCGTTTTCATCCAAAACAACTTCAATCTGTGCTTTTGTAGTTAGGTGGCTAAGCGGTAATAACATCCCTGTTTCACTTTCCTTGCCCACTTCACTCTGACATATATCATAGGTTTCTAGTAATTTACTCGCCCAACTCATGCAATTCACCTCCTTCCTCATGTTCAACACTCTTAAAATTGATATCTTTTTCAAATCTCTTGATATCGCCGGTTCCTACAATACGCCTGATTGCACATTGTTCAGGTCGGATGAATGTAATAATACCTTTTTTCATGACTGGTGTCCAAAAAGTCGCAATCAGCTTGCCTTTTTCTTCTTCACAAACCCATTCGTCTGGGTAGATAAATCCATGAACCATAGTACTGAAAGGCACTATGGTATGGTCATCATAAAAACCTTTTCCTTCACCAAATTCACATGGTTCTACATACGCCTGACATTCACGCGTACCAAGAAATATATCCCTTCGTCCACCACGATTTACCATGCGCTTTGCGATTAACCAATGTTTATTCTCATTACGATCTTGTTCTAATTCTTCATGGTGTAGATTCCATTCAAAGTGTGCTTTTACCTGATATTCAACATCTGTTAAATAGGTGTAGTAGGAGAGAGTATTACCTCCGTGCTAATTGATTGGTCGAATACCTTGTGTTGTGAATTGAATCTCATTCATAATGCGAACTTCATCAATAAACCAGCTGATTGTCGGCTTAAAGTAAATACTTTTAACCACTCCCTTTAAGGCTTCATATGTTGGGATTTGATAAGAAAACTTTTCTCCTGATACACGATTGAGAGGATCAGAATAAAGAGCATATTTACTTTTTACGCAAAATGTGATTTCGTTTTTCTTTTCCATTTTTTTCACCTTCTTTCTAATAAATTTATTTTATATACAATATGATGTATGAAATAACATCATATTGTATTTAAAATCTAAAGCAGTTTAAAAAGTACGTAGATGAGAGCAACAACTAAACAATAAATGATTCTAAAGGTTATATTCATAAAACCTTTATGTAGTAGCACATAGCCATCATCTTCATCTCTTCTTTTACAAGAGTTCTTCATGATTTACGATTCACACCTCCTAATTTGTAATAAAAATCTTGATTGAACACAGGATATAGAAAGCCCTTACATGCTTCCTATGGCATTATTATAACAAATAATTATACTAATAAGAAGATGAAAATATATGTAAGAAAATATGAAATGATTCGTAATTTTTTGATATGTTGTTATGTTTTTATTTTCTTTGACTTATTAAATTATTGACCATATAATAAGTATGTCAGTTATAAACTGTGGATTTAAATTTATTTGTGTATTTATGATTTATGTTTTAGGAAAGGCTAAATGCCTTTTTCTATTTACACAAACATATCCTCTAACTCCTTCCTAACCTCCAACCCTGTATCCTTCTTATAAAACCCATCCCTCAAAACCAGCATGCCGTTAAACTCAAGCTGATAAATCATATCTTCCTTCTCCAGCTCCTTATACTTGTGTTCATAAACATTCACCATAAAGCGCTGTGTCTTATCAAGCAGTGCATACTTTTCTGCATTGCTAATGGAACTATTCAGCTGATTAATCAATTTCTCGCCATCTTTGTACGGAACCAAAACACCAATACTCTGAGAATCAATCATTTCAAATTTTTCTCCCGCACTCTTTAATGCGTGCCCCAGACAAGGATGAGCAAGATCATCAGATTCCTTTTTACTCCCTATTCGCGAAAATAGATCAAATAAGGAAACTTTACGATTCTCAATCTTTGTTGAATATTCCGTATCCTGTCTGCGATCAAACAAATAGGAATCATAATACTGACGTATGAAGGGGAGTGTTAAAAGCTCATCCACACGGGTTCCCTCTTTGGAAGCATGTAGTTGTGATAATAAAATATCTGTTTCATTCTGTCCTTTTCTTACATCCTTAAGTTTTTCGATATGTTCTTCATTGGAATTGATTAGATAGACAGTCCCTAACTCTGAATTTTTACCATTTCTATTGCATCTGCCAGCAGCCTGAAGAATACTATCAAGTCCGCATAGGGAACGTATGACAACATCACAATCTATATCGACTCCTGCTTCGATCAGATTAGTCGCTATACACAACACAGTATCTTTTTGTTCCATATGCTCTTTTAAATCCTCCAATGTAAGATGGCGATGCTCCGGACACATGCTAGTAGATAAATGATATAGATGAAGTCCGTCTATTTCATGATGCTGCTCACAAGCTCGATATAAATTTAGTGCCTCTGCTTTTGTATTGACAATCACCAGCATGCTGCAGCCGGGCTGCAGCTTTTGAAATATAAAATCTGATAAATCAGCAATTGAATAGCCGCCCCTGCGACAGGCATCTTCTATATGGACACGCTTAAATTGTTCCTGCATTTCCTTTGTCTGTTTTACAATTTCAGATTCTGAAGCCAACTTGATAGGATAGGTGGTAGTTTCCAATAATGGCTGTGTTGCCGTACATAATACCACCGTAGTATTACAATTATAAGCAAGAAAGTTCATCATTTCATTAAACATCGATATTGTTTGAACTGGTATTTTCTGAGCTTCATCTATAATGAGTACAGAGTCGGCTAACTGATGAAACCTGCGTACATCCGTTGTTCGATCTTTAAACATCACATCGAACAGACGAACTGCTGTCGTCAAAATTACGGGCTTATTCCAGGAGGAACTGTAGTAATCATAATCTGTATATTGAGATGGGATAATATTGGAATGATGCTCCAAAACAAGATCTTCATTGAAAAATTGCTTCATCACTTCCGCATTTTGTTCCAATATGGTCTTAAAGGGTGCAACATAAATGATATGCTTCTTATGGTATTTTTTCGCATGATGTAGAGCATAACGAAGTGATGCGAGCGTTTTACCTGAGCCAGTTGGACAGGACAGACGATAAATACCAGGAGAATGGCTGCTAAATGCTTTACACTGATCAGAGATACTGGCACGCAATTCATTGATTGGATTGAAAGAGGAATTTGCAGTTATCTCAGCTAAATGACTCTCAAGCTTATCTGTTGCTGCTTGCCATATAGTATCTTCTGTATAAACGATTGTTTGTGTGTGTTCCATGAAATTGCGAGTATCTTCACGATCTCCATGAATTAGTAAAGACATGAGAAGTCGTTGTAAAGCTCCAATATAAAAATAATAGTCCTTCGCATCTTGAGCCGTTTTTTGCTTCATGAAATTTGCAAGATAGACCGAAAGTTCCTTATGCGCTGCACGGAAAAGATTTTCCAATTCCTCTGTGGAAATAAAGTCATTCATAAAGGCGGTAATGTGTTCCATATCCAATGCTTTTTTCGGATAACACCGGCTGCGCAAGGCATTATCACCATGCACATTTATGAAATCACATAACCCATGATGAGAAACAATTGCATTTGCTAACATGAGTTTTACCAGACACTCACTCATATCACTGTAAGATCTGCACACCTCAAGCAGAATCTGCGCGCCGGCTGATGAATGATTAACCTTGGGAAGAAATATATTTTCCATTGCTGCTTTTGTTATGTACTTCTGAAATTCCCTGGAAGCCTTGCCGCAATCATGCAAAAAAGCAGTCAGCTTCATGCAATTTGTCAGACCTCTTGCAGCTGCATATTCTTTAATCGCTGTAAAGGTATGTTCGCTGTGCTCCTGTAATGACTGCATTTCCTGATTGCTATTTATATGTGCCAATATGTTCATGCTCCCACCCCTGTCTATTCCATAATAGCGCTTACATGAAGGCGTGTCAATATCAATGTTTCATTGAATAAATTGATAACTAAGGTATAATGTAAGAGAATGGTAAAATAGCCTGTACTTATGGAGGTAATTAAATATGTTAATATACGAAGGGACAAAATATGATTTCAAAATGGATATGGACCTTGATAAAATACCTCATCTTTTAGAGGAAAAGCTTTATGAGCGTATGCACATCCATACGAGTAAAAAAGAAGTAACCTCGTGGAAAAATTCACTTCAATATATGTACAAGGTATTGAATGACCCTACTATACCGGATACCTGCGGAGTAGCTATTGAATATAATATTCCAAAAACAAACAAGCGTGTGGATTTTATTATGTCCGGATATAATCATGATGGGAAGGCAAGTGCTATTATCATCGAGCTAAAGCAATGGGAGCGTGTGGAAACGGTATTCAACCGCGAGGATTTGATAAATACCGAGGTAATGACAGCGCTGGGAAAAGGAGTGCATCGTGTTGTACATCCCTGTTATCAGGCCTGGTCCTATGTACAGCATATGAATGATTATATCGAAGAAGTAGGGAAAAAAGACATACAGCTGTACCCTTGTGCATATCTGCATAACTATGATTTAAAGAAAGAGCAAAATATCATAAATCCAATTTACAATACATGTATTGAGAAATCACCATTATTCACACAGGGAGAAATTCCTAGACTGCGGGAATTTATCAAAAAGCATTTAAAACAAGGGGATCGTAAGGAGGTGCTGTTTCTAATAGAGAATGGCAGAATTCGACCCTCCAAGAGCCTTCAGGACTGCATTTCTTCTATGCTGGATGGTAATCAGGTATTTACGATGCTAGATACACAGAAAGTGGTCTATGAAGAAATCCTTTATATGGCTAAATTGTGTCAAAAGGATAAAAGGAAACGGGTAATGATTGCAAAAGGCGGCTCAGGAACAGGGAAGTCCGTGATTGCTGTAAATGCGATGGTGAATCTGCTGAAGGAAGACATGTTTGGACAATATATAACAAAGAATGCGGCTCCACGCAACGTGTATATAGATAGACTTGCTGGTAAAATGAAGAAAAACAAAATCAAATCACTGTTCGCTGCACCGGATAAATTTTATCAGCAGCAACCAAATGATTATGATTTTTTGATTGTGGATGAAGCGCATAGATTACGAGAAAAATCAGGTATGTTTCAAAAAGGTGAAAACCAGATACAGGAGCTGATAAGTTCATCACTCTTTACCGTTTTCTTTATCGATCCCTATCAGCGTGTTCATTTTCGTGATTTTGGAAGTATCTCCGAGTTTCAGAAACAGGCACAGCTACAAAATGCAGAGGTTATACAATATGAATTACATTCACAGTTTCGCTGTAACGGATCGGATGGATATCTTGCCTGGATAAGAAATATGCTGCAGCTGGAAGAAACAGCAAATTTCAATTTCAAGGATATCAGCTTTGATTTTCGTGTCATTGATGATCCAAATGAATTAAGAGATATTATTTATGAAAAAAATGATGAATCAGGGAAAGCCAGAATATTGGCGGGATACTGCTGGGAGTGGGAAAAAGCCGGTAGAAGTGATCCGAATCACAATGACA
>ERZ791901.1028-NODE-1028-length-14186-cov-3.213078_pt1 | contig 14186 bp, 10 predicted proteins | sample MGYA00510150_ERZ791901 | MGnify/ENA primary metagenome ERZ791901 (study PRJEB30046, sample SAMN00792058) | human gut metagenome | study: EMG produced TPA metagenomics assembly of the A metagenome-wide association study of gut microbiota in type 2...
ACAACTGAGGCTACTGAACACGTGTAGCAGCGAGACAACGACGACATTATCGTTTCATCTTTCTGCAGGGCTGCGGTTAACTTGCAGCCTACGTCACCGTAACCCACAATCACGATATGACCGGTGATTTTCTTCTTTTCGATTTCATCCGGCATAAGAGACTGCGGATCCGGACGAGCAGCCGAAATACGAGCCAGTTTGCTGCGTTTTTTAAGGAATTCAGCAACTTTCGGCAGTGTGGCAAAAGCAATCGGGTTAAGCGCAATCGTCAAAATCGCGGTTGCCAAGACGAGATTCATGCCCTCGTCGGAGACGATGCCCATGGACTTTCCGAGGCTCGCCAAGATGAACGAGAATTCACCGATCTGTCCCAAACACGCGCCGAGTGTCAAGGCAGTGTGCAAGGGATAACGGAACAACATCACTAATAACGCGGCAATGATCGGGTTAATGAAGAGGATCAAAAGCAGGACGCAAAGCAGGTGCCAAGGATGTTCGACGATCACCATCGGATTGAACATCATGCCGACGCCGACGAAGAAAATGACCGAGAAGGCATCTCTCAGCGGAAGGGATTCCACGGCTGCTCTATGCGCATACTTGGATTCGCGCATCACCATGCCGGCGAAGAAAGCGCCCAAGGCAAAGGAGACATGGAAAACTTCAGCAGCACCGAAGGCAATGCCGATCGCCACTGCCAAGACGCAAAGCGTAAAGAGTTCGCGAGAACCGGTTTTAGCAACCTGCCAGAGAAGGTACGGCAGCAGACGGCGACCGACCACGAGCATCAGCACGATAAAGACGACAACTTGAGCTAAGGTTATAAGAAGCAGCTGCCAGAGCGGCTGAGAAGAAGTCTGAGCCTGACCGGTGAACACAGAAGCCATTGGCGGCAGGAGAACTAATAGCAAGACCGTGACCATGTCCTGCACGATCAGCCAGCCCACTGCAACGTTGCCGTCGAACCCCTCCAGCATGCCTCGGGCTTCCAAGGCCTTAAGCACGACTACGGTAGAAGCGCAGGACAAGCAGCACCCTAGAAGCACGGAGTGTCCGATATCCCATCCCCATAGCCAGCTCAAACCGAACCCAATCAAGGCAGACAAGAGCATCTGGCATATCGCGCCCGGAACGACTAGTCCTTTGACCTTCAAAAGATCCGTCAAGGAGAAATGAAGTCCCACGCCGAACATCAGCAGCATGATGCCGATTTCAGCCAACTGGTTGGCCAAGTTCAAGTCCACATCAAAACCGAAAACCGACGGGGAAACCAAAATACCCGCGAGCAAGTAACCGACCAGCGCCGGAACTTTTAACTTTTCTGCCAAAAAGCCAAGAACCAAAGCGACACCGAAACCGATTGCTAAGGTAGAAATGAGAGAAATACCTTCCATACTTTTACCGAGTGCGTTTATTCGTTATTCCGCATCCTTTTGTGAGGACAAGTTTCCTTCACCAATGAGTGACAAACTTGACGCCCCTCCTCTTAATCATCGTTGCCGTTTGTCGGCAAAAATGTGCTCCAATTCTAAACACTCAAATCGAAGGAATCCTCACAAAATATAGAAATAAGTATTTTTTGTTTGTTATGTCGCAAGCTAAATTAATCAGCGGCAGTTTTTTGACTTCTTGTGGAATGGATTTCTCTTTATTTTCAATTGATTAACGCCAAAAATTTGTTTTATCGACAGCGGTGCCATTGAAACCTGCAATCAACTTCGCCCATTCTTGGTAGTAAGCTGCTTGCTAACCCGCACAAACCATGTTTTTTTCTCATAATGCAGGCACGGATCACGAGACCCAAATTAATTAAGAAAAAAATGAACAAGCCAATCATCGCCAAAATTAACGACAAATTTGAAACCCTTCTTCTGATCATTCAGGCAGGGGCCCTAATCATTATCACAATTGCGACAGCAGTCGCAATTGTGGCTGAAGGCTATGACATGTTTGTCACCAAGAGCATCGGATTAGCCAACTTACTGCTCTTGTTCTTATTCATCGAGATTTTGTCGATGGTCAGACAGTATTCTCTCGGCCAACATGAGTTAAAACTCAAGACGCCTCTGGTCATCACTGTCGTGGCCGTTGCTCGTTACCTCATCATTAATATGGAACATCTGACGAGCAAGTGGATTCTTCTTACATCCGTTTCAATTCTCATCTTAACGATCGCCCTCCTTATATCACGTCAGATTAAGGGGCTTCATGATGACATCGAGGAAGAGAACCTCTCTTCGCTCCAGAAGCTGAGCGACAAGCTCTCCGGAATGGTTGGCAAAAAGAAGGACAGTCAGAAAGACGATAACTCATAGTATTTATACCTATTCATTTTCTCCTATTGACTCTTACAATTTGTAATAAGTACCTCTTGTAGGTACTTTTGTAAGACAACGGTATGGACCTTTCCCGTACCTACCAAAGGAGAAAACTAATGCTTTTGACCAAACTTCCCGTGGCTGTCGGACTTGCCGGCGTTGCACTCGCAGCCAATGCAGTCACTTATACACCCGGAACTTATACTGAAAAAGTCAACGGTCATAATGCTGCCTTCACCGTCAAGGTAACCGTCAGCAAGAACAAGATTGAAAAGATTGAATATCCTGACAACCTTGAAACCATCGGTGTCGGCAAAGTCGCTCTGGATAAACTGTCCAAGAAGATTATCGATCGCCAGTCTCTCGGCGTAGACAATGTTACCGGCGCAACGATTACTTCCTTCGCATTGAAGGGCGCAGTTAAGAAAGCACTCGAACAAGCCAAGGTTTCCAAGGCTGACATGGCCAAGCTGATGAAGAACAGCGAAAAATACACTGCTCTTCCTGCTGAAATCAAGACCAACGTTGTTGTTGTCGGCGGCGGCGGATCCGGTTTGGCTTCCGCTATCGCTGCTCAGCAGGCCGGTGCCAAAGTTATCGTTCTTGAAAAACTCGGCATCCTCGGCGGCTCTACTAACGTTTCCGAAGGCGCTTTGAACGCAGCTGACCCGCAGCGTCAAGGCAAACAGGGTATCGAAGACTCTATCCAGAAACACTATGAACAGACCATGAAGGGCGGCCACAATATCGGCAATCCTGAACTCGTTCATTACCTGACTGACCATGCTTTAGAGTCTGTTCACTGGCTTGAAAGCATCGGCGTTAAGTTCAAAGATGAAGTCGGTACCGCTACCGGTGCTCTGTGGCAGCGTTCTCACTATCCTGCTACTCCGTCCGGCAACACCTACATTCGTTCTTTTGAAAAATACATCGCCGCTCATGGCAACGACATGAAGGTCTACACCGACATGGACGCTGTCTCCCTGATTCAGGACAAGGCCGGCCGTGTTATCGGAGTTATAGCTAAAGACAACCACACCGGCAAGACCACCAAGTTCATGGCTGACAAGGGCGTCATCCTGGCAACCGGCGGCTTCGGTGCTAACGTTGCTCTTCGTCAGAAAGTCAACACCGGCGTGTTCAAAGACTATGACCTCGGCAAGGGTATCGGCTGCACGAACTTCAACAAGTCCGCTCAGGGTTCCGGCATCATCATGGGTGAAAAAGTCGGTGCACACGTTATCGGCATGTCCGACATTCAGGTTCATCCCTGCGGAACACCGGGTACCGGTTTGATGGAAATGGTTCGTACATCCGGCCGCAACCGTCTGTTCATTAACAAGGAAGGCAACCGCTTCGTCAACGAAGGTGCTCCTCGTGACGTTCTGGCTAAGGCTATCTTTGCACAGCCCGGTTCTACTTACTACGTCCTGGTTAACCACCTCCGCTATCCGTCTCTTGACTGGGTTGACGCCAACGGCGCCAAGATGAAAGACATGATCGACCTCGGTCGTGTTGTTTCTGCTCCGACACTTGACGAACTGGCCAAGAAACTCAACATGCCTGCTGCCAACCTGAAGAAGGCTGTTGAAGACTACAACGGTGTTGTCGCCGGTACATACAAGGATCCGCTGGGCTTCGTCGCCAACAACAAGGCTGACAAGCAGATGACAGAAGGTCCTTGGTACGCCTGCCAGAAGGTTCCGACTGTTCACCACACCATGGGCGGTCTGGAAATCAATACCAAGGCTCAGGTTCTTGACGCCAACGGTAAGGTTATCCCGGGTCTCTATGCTGCCGGTGAAACCACAGGCGGTATCCACGGTTCTAACCGTTTGGGCGGCAACGCCATTGCTGACATCATGACTTTCGGTCGTGACGCCGGTACACATGCTGCTAAAGGAAACTAATCTTTCCAATAGCTGAGATCTTTTGATCTCTAACATGTTCGGGGATCGGAATTTTTCCGATCCCCTTTTTGTATCTCCGCTCTTCTCTGCTGCTTAGGTTCTACGGAGGTCTTCCGCTTTTTAGCGCGACAGATAATAACGCTGCTCTGCTTAAGATTACTTATAAGACAGATATTTCATTGGTCTGATTAATAAGCTAATCAGGAGAAAAATTATGGAAGTTAATTTCAAAGAGTTGACATTTAAAGGAGAGCGGCCGCTGGTTTTCATTTTATCCGGAGCCGGTCTTTCGGCAGAGAGCGGAATCCCGACTTTTAGAGATGCCAACGGCCTTTGGAGAAAATACGATCCTAAGGAACTCGCTTCTATCGGAGCGCTTGAAAGACACACTCAAGATGTTTTCGACTTCTACAACGAAAGAATCAAGAACGCTGAACCCTGCCGCCCTAACGCGGCCCATATAGCGATTGCAGAATTTCAGAAAGACGTCGCTGCTTTTTGTGATGTGATCCATGTCACACAAAACGTGGATAATCTGAACGAATTAGCCGGCTCTCCGCGAGTTTTCCATCTGCACGGTGATTTTCAAACTTCATGGTGCCGAAAGTGTAAAAAGACTTTTCCAAGAGTCGGCTTCCACGAACGAGAACAGGTTTGTCCGGTTTGCGGAGCAAGCAATTTCGCAGTAAGGCCTAATGTCGTGCTTTTCGGAGAAGTTCCTTACGGCACGGATTGGATACCTTCGTATCTCAAGAAAGCCTGTATCTTTATTTCCGTAGGCACCTCCGGCACCGTCTATCCTGCTGCCGATTTCGTGAGAGAGACTAAAGCATCGATAAGAATCAATCTTGATTTAGATCCGCTCATCCATCCATATTCAAAGTTCACAAACAGAATTTATGGCAAGTGCACTGAGACACTTCCGCCTCTTCTTGACAATTTAAAGAATGAATTATTAACGCGGTTGAAAGACAAATCACCTGAATAATAACTTTAGAAACCGAGTTTTCCTATCTCCTAATCGGCTCTCCAATTATTTTCGGAGGGCGATTTTTTCATTCCCGTTCTTTCTGCTATCTCCTAGAATAGAGGCCGTAGCATCCTGCACCAAAGAAGATGGCCCCTAACAAAACACAGTTGATTAACGATCTGCTTGAACTCTGCCGCGCTGACATCGAGAAAAGGTACGGAGAACAAGCTTTAGATATTCATAACGCCAAGCTGACATTTGAGAAAAACCGATGCGTTAGAACGCTTTTTCCAAAATCTTCTTGTCGTCGCTGTGTTGATGCATGTCGAGAAAAGGCCATTTTCCTAAATAACGAATCGATCGGTTTAGAAGACAGCAAATGTACTGCTTGCGGAGCTTGCATTTCTTCTTGCCCTACGGAGGCCTTTGGTTTTGCAAAGCACCCTCTTTATTCCGCTCTGTTTCAACTCAAAAAATTAATGGAAGAGAATCAAGAACATCAATCGACCGATCTCTCCGCTTTCTTTGCTTGTTCTAAAGTTTTGCAAACAAAAGAACGAGTTTCCATCGGTTGTTTAGGAGGTATGAGCCCTGCGCTCTTCGTATTAGCCCAATTAACAACGGACGCTAAAGTTATTGTTTATTGCGGAAACTGCAGAAACTGCGAAAGCAATAACGAAGGAGACCCTGCCAAAAGCATGGCTCAAAAAATTTCCAGACTCTCTGACATACTGAAAATCCAGCCGAATATTGAAATTGTTGAAACAGCATCTGAAGCCTTAGAAAATTTAAAGCGCAGAAAGATCTTTAGAAAGATCTCTAATGAATTGCTGGAAAAGTCGGAAATAGCCAGCTTAAAAGGCAATGCTCCAAAAATTGAGAAAGTTTTTCCAATGCTTGACCGCGAGATGTTTATCGACTGCATCAAGCTGATCCGTAAGAAAAAACCGGAGTATGAAATTCCTGAAAAGATATTTCCGCTTCCGGTTGTTCATAAAAACACATGTAACGGGTGCAACATCTGTGTGCTTCTTTGCCCTTCCGGCTGTTTAACCTCACGAGAGAAGGACGGTCAATTTAAACTGCTTGCAGATCCGCTTAGATGCGTGGATTGCAAACGGTGCGTAGAAGCCTGCCCCGAACAAAATTTGGGCATGAGAAAAATCTCCGGCCTTTCGAAAATACTTGCCGACGATGTTCAAATTCTATTGACTGAAGTTCAAAAGCCACTTGAAGAAGACGCCCCAGCGTTTGGAGCGAGAACCCGAGAGATCTTCAATATTTGATTTCTTCGAGACTATTTCTCTTTGCACAAACGTCCGAAACATCTTTCAATTGGTTTTCAATACCGGCAAGGGCCTGCGGAAAAACTTCGTATTTGTCATCTATGTCAATATGATCTAGGTGGTATTTCAAGCAGTTTTGAAAATTTCTCTCATTGCACGAAATCATGTCATCCAAAGAGAGCTGTGAGCATTGCCTCTGTTCGATGACGTTTTCGTGTTTTCTGATCTGATCGAAGTTCTTTTCCAAATAAGACCGACTGAAAATTAGACAAAGATAACTAATTGATTTTCTTTCTTCTTCTGAGAAATCTTTTTGCCAGTCCCAAGGAATGTAGCACCCTTCGACGATTAGGCTCTGGTTGTTTTCGAGTCAAGTTTTGATCATTTCACGGACGATTGGCCACAGCTTTTCCGTCAAAGCGTCATCGTCGCTTTCCGGAGTGAGATCTGAGTTTCCGCTTCTGATGAGTCCCATCTTTAGGTGATCAATAGAAAGATACGGAATCTTGAAATGTTCGAGCAATTTTTGAGCAAGATTCGTCTTACCTGTATGAGTGTCGCCGGCGATAAGGATGATCATTCTGTTTTATGTTTTAATTTTCAGTATATTGAGTCGCTTTTGCAATCTCAGAAAATTCTTGAACGATATTAAGAAGAGCTAAATCATTACCGACTCTCGAGCCTAACATGATAGAAATTGGCGGTTTAGTTTCAAAAGAAACCGGCAAAGTGCAGCTAGGTCCTCCTCCGATGGAGAACCAGTCTACGAAGTTCAGAAAACCAACAAAGTCACCATCGTAACGATCCAGTATGCTATTGATTAAGTCCCTGGCTTTTGCCACATTTTCCTGAACCAATTTCTTCAAATCTGATTTTTGAATTTGAGGCATAGCCAGAGCGTCTTCCAAACGCTCCATGCCATATAAATGCGCATTCGGCCTTTCACGATATCTTTCAACGAGTTCTTCGAAAGATCTGGGTTCATTGTCTGAGCCAAATCGTTGTAAGAACTCCGCCATATCAGATCGAATGTCGGCCGAACTAATTGTTTTGTAATCGAAACTTACATCCGGAAGATCCACAAAGGTAATCTCGAATCCATTGAGTTTTAGTTGAGCTAAGAAAGGACGCAGCTCGGTTTGCAGTAACTCCATCTCTCCGAGACTGCGGTTTACACAGCAGATGATTCTTTTTCTGCTGGGATTTGATTCCGTTTTTGTTAATTCAAAGGATTGATCATCTTCCAGATCAACGCCGACCATGGTTAAGATAACTTTTTTCATGATCTCGGGATTGCGGGCCAATACGCCCGGCGCATCGAAAGACGAAGACAGCGGAATTATTCCGCTTCTGGAGATTAGTCCTCGCGTCGGTTTAAAAGAAAAAACGCCATTCCTGAAACCTGGAATCATTAAGCTTCCTCTGGTTTCAGTACCTAACGCTGCATCGCAAAAACCGGCTGCAACGGCAATGGCAGAACCGGCGCTTGATCCGCCGCAAGGACAGTTTCCATGAGGATTTCGACCGAAACCACCTAATTCTGAATAACCATAGGGCAAGACGTTTGAGGTCACAAAGCCGGCTAATTCCGTGAGATGCGTTTTACCGAAGATATCGATTTTGGGGTTCCGGCGCAATCTTTGAATGCAAAAAGCATCTGGGAGCTCCAAATCCTTGAGTGCATAACTTCCGGCAGATGTAGGAAAACCTGAGACTCCGATATTGTCCTTAACCAAAAGATGTATAGCCTTGTCTGCCTGAGGATCTTTCCATTTTCTAACGGCATGGAGTTTTTCGTTAAACTGCAGTAAGCGGGTTTTCATTTCAAGAGAAGATAAAGGCTTATCAAGTGGAAATGAGAGATCGGCCATTCGAAATCCTCGTCTGGTTAACTTTTCACGTAACAAACCACAGCTTAATCCTAAGTTTCAGATGTTTTATGCCACTGGAATGATCCGTTACTTTTACGTCAGTATTTTCCTGATCTTTTGACATTTAGCAAACTACCTAGGTAGTCCCGTGTGCTATAAAACTTCTTGTCCCGCAACGCATCAAGGAGAATTGATGATGAAAAAACTTGCTTTGATTCCATTCATGTTATCCATGGCCTTTGCTGGTCAATCTCAAGCTGCACTGACTGACGGAGTATACGAAACCACTGTCAACGGCCACAACGCACCCATGACTGTCAAAGTCACTATCAAAGATCATAAAATCGCTGCTATCGATACCAGCAAAAACTTGGAGAGTTTTGGTGTTGGCAAAGTTGCTTTAGACAAAACAGCTGCCGCAATACTAAAAGATCAAACAACTGGTGTTGACAACATTACAGGCGCTTCCTTATCAAGTCTCGCGCTTAAGTCTGCTGTTAGAACCTGCCTTCAGAAGGCCGGCGCTTCTGATCAAGATCTGAAAAACTACACAAGAAAGATCCCTCACATCTCTTCTACGCCTGTGGAATACAAGGCTGACGTCGCAATTATCGGCGGGGGCGGTACCGGCTTGGCTGCTGCCGTATCTGCTTTGGAAAACGGCGCCAAGAAAGTGGTCATTCTTGAAAAACTCGGTTATCTCGGCGGCTCTACTAACGTATCCGGCGGCGCCTTAAATGCTGTTGACGACAAACGCCAGAAAGCTCAAGCATCGAGGATTCCGTTCAGAAATTCTATGAATCCACAATGAAAGGCGGTCACAATGTCGGTAATCCTGAACTCGTCAAATACCTTACTGACAATGCTTATCCGACCGTTGAATGGATGGAAAAAGAAGGCGTAGTCTTCCGCGACAAAATCGGTGCCGCAACCGGCTCTTTAGGACAGAGAAGCCATTACGGTAAGAAGCCTGCCGGTTATGCCTATACCTCTGCTTTCGAAAACAAACTCAAAGAATTTGGAGACCACGTCGTAGTTTTAACCGAAACACCGGCTTCTAAATTGATTATGGACAAATCCGGCAGAGTTATCGGTGTTTCCGGATTACATGCTGGAAAACAACCGGTGACAGTTATGGCTCCGAGTGTGATCCTAGCAACAGGCGGTTTTGGTGCAAATGTTAAGTTCCGTCAAGAAGTTAACACCGGCGTCTGGAAAGAAGTCACGCTGGATAACAGAATCGGCACCACCAATATTAATAACGCAGCACAAGGTGACGGTTTGAAGTTAGCTAAGAGCGCTCATGCCGACATTATCGGTTTGTCTGATATTCAGCTCCATCCGAACGGAACACCCGGAACAGGTCTCATGCAGGATATTGCAACATCCGGCCGCAACCGTTTGTTCATCAATAAGAACGGAGACAGATTTGTTTCTGAATCCGCTGCCCGCGACACGCTTTGCAAAGCAATTTTCGAGCAGCCGGACGGAACATACTGGCTGTTAATGAACAAACTTCGTTATCCGGACGAAAACAAGCCGGACCGCATGGGCGTCACAATGAAAGATATGCTCGCTCTCGGCCGAGTGAAAAAAGCTGATACCCTTGATGAAATGGCAAAGCTCATCAACGTCCCTGCTGATCATCTCAAAGCTACAGTCGCCGAATACAACAAAGCCGCATCAAACAAAGGCACTAAAGACAAGTTCGGATTTGTTGCTACAAACACAGATGACGCTCCAATGACAGAAGGTCCTTGGTACGCATGTCTTAAAGTTCCGACCGTTCACCACACGATGGGCGGTGTCCGCATCGATACGCTTGCCAGAGCTTTGGATAAAGACGGTAAACCTGTTCCCGGACTTTATGCAGCCGGGGAAGTCACAGGCGGAATTCACGGCGCTAACCGCTTAGGCGGCAATGCTATTGCTGACGTCTTTACTTTTGGAAGACAAGCCGGGGCCTCAGCCGCTCAACAAAAATAATCAATAAATATTAAATTCGGAGCCGCGATTGCGGCTCTTTTTCTTTGAAGATTTTTCAAGGCCAAGAAAAATTAATTTGATATAATTCTATCAAATACGATCAAAAATTGATTGAATTTGATAAAATATTATCAAATATGTTTGATTCTGAAATTTTATCTTTGTATACGCCTTGGGATCTCCAAGATGCTATAAGAGATTTTCTCTTGGAAAGAAGAAAAGTCTTGAAAAAATCTAGGAGATCTTTAGCGGAGCAAAGCGGAATACCCGCTCCTACGATAAGAAGATTTGAAGAGACCGGAGAGATCTCTTTTCGTCAATTCTGCGTTCTTTGGTGTACTTTAAGCGATGAAAACGCTTTCATTACATTCATCAACTCTCTCCGAACACGGAAACGTATGCCTAAAACTATGAAGGAGGTTCTCGATAGTGACTACTAATTTCGTTAATGTTTTTCGTCACTTCGGACCTAACGCAGAAAAAGTCCTTTTAGGAAAACTTGGGTTGAAGTTCGGTAAGGAATATTTTTTCGAATACGATGAAAATTATGTATCTTCCTTCCCTAACCCTTCACCTCTCCTCCTGAGATTTGCTCCCGGCATACAGCAAGAACAAAGCTCAAGATTTCCTTCCTTTTTAGTTGACAGTCTTCCTGATGGCTGGGGTCTCTTGCTCATGGATAAAGAGTTCAGAAAGCAAGGGAGAGCCCTCAGAGAAATATCCTATATAGACAGACTGAGATATGTTGGAAATAATGCCATGGGTTCGCTGAGTTTTTCACCACAGGAATCTGAGGAGTTCATTGGTAAAAGCCTTGAAATCATCGGCATAGAAAAACTCAATCAGAATGCACTTGCTATTTTTGAAGAAGATAGTCACGATGTTTTAGAAACTCTGAACAGAATTGCTTCTTCCGGAGGTTCCCGTCCAAAAGGAAATTTATATTTCTCTAAGGATCTGAGGCTATGCAACGAAAGCTGGCAACCGAGTTTTGACGGCTGGATTGTTAAGTTCAAAACTCATTCGACCGTGTTGGCTTCAGAAGAAGGTGTTTGTGAATATATATACGCCAAGCTGGCTAAGCAGGCCGGTATTACTCTTCCTGACACTCATTTATTTGAGCTATCTGATTCTCGTCTTTTTGCCATTCAGAGATTTGATCGTGAGGCCCAAAGAAGAATCTTTTCTGCGAGCGCCGCCGGCCTCCTTGGAGCAGATTGGCGCCTTCCCTCTTTGGATTATGAGCAGCTTATACGCCTTGCTTATCCTCTAACGCGGTCAAATACTCCAACCCGAGAAATTTTTAGAAGAATGATTTTTAATTTATTCTCTGGAAATCAAGACGATCACGCTAAAAACTGGAATTTTCTTCAGGACGATTCCGGCAATTGGTCTTTGTCACCTGCATTCGACATTACCTTTTCTCCTAACCCTTATTACGAACACTCCACCTCTTTCAAGGGTTTTGGAAAAGCGCCGTCTAAAGAAGCTATTTTAAATTTAGCGAAGTTAGCCGGAGAGGACAAACCTTTCGCTGTCATCAAAGAGGTAGTTGACGCCGTAGAAAATTTTCCTCAATTGGCTAAGCAATATTCCGTGAAGCCTGCCGCAATAAAAGAAGTCACAAAGGTTCTGAATGAGCTTTACAACCAGAACAAAGGCTTGCTTAAAGGCTAATAATTTCTAATTAACTGTCTTTATGAATTTTTTTCGATCCCCAAACCCACCCTCGAACCGTCAAATCAAAGCGCGGTAGTTAAAAGTCCTCGAGAAACTGAAAAGTACAGCCGTCGTTCTCATGTGAACTTTGTTACTTCGCAGGCCGTTACAATAAATTTTGGCCCGGGCCTTCGGGCCATGCTCAAGTAAGTTTTTGCTTTCGCCTTTGACTGCTCTACCGATCAACTACTAGATTAAGTCAGTATTCCAGTTAGTAGCTTGAATCAAATTGTCCAATTCGCGGATGTCCTTTGCTAACTGATCAACTTTTTTCTGAGTTTCCTTAACGTTGATTGAAGGAAGGACAAGAATTTCAGATCGAGAATAACGATTCGAAACTTGAGAAGCCTGATCAATCAGATTATTCAGAGCTGTGACTTCCATAATTCTGGTGTCGCGATCGACCACCAAATCACCGAGCAAGAAATCGCCGACTTTTACAGATGAGTTTGTTGCATTGATTCGTTTAATCAGAGCTGCAAGTTCACCCCGAGTAGCTTCAAGTGCTTTAATAAGTTCAGCCGGATCTTCAACTGGTTTGGAACCTTCCTGATAGATAGCGTTATCAAGTAACTTTTGACGCAGCGTCCCCATCTTTATCTGTAATTGTTTTCGCTCACGTAAGGCTTCTGCTAATTTCATATCTTTCCTGCTTGTTATAAGTATTAGAAACGGTATTCAAGTGCGGCAAAGAAACTGTTGCGCTTGATAAAGCCTGCTTCCGTCACAATGTTGAAACTTGGCGTAATTTCCCAACGGAAACCCGCCAACATGTTCCATGGGGATTCCATTTTTTGCTTAACGTTGAATGTGCCGTCCCCTTTATTAACAAAATTAATAAGACTCTGAAGTTTGGGAGAAAAACTAAGCTTAGACAGCTTCCCGTGGAAGTTCTGGTCCACATTCTGGTACATGGTACCGACCCAAAGACTAAATTTACTCTGAGGAAGTTTTATGGCGTCTACAGCAGGAAGAGTGAAGCGGTAACCCACTCGAGGTGCTAATGTAAATGCCTTGATATTACCGTCAATAATGTTGAGCTTAGTCCTGGTGTAGTTCAAATCTACTAGCCCAAACCAATTTCCTACTCCGCCTGCAAATGTAGTTCCCAAGCCATAAGTGGTACCTTTAAACTTAAGGACGAAATCAATTCCGTCCATATCACCTAAACCTTTTATAAAGCTATTTACAAAAGGATTTTTAGATCCAACATCAACTTTCGAAATTGAACGCCCTTTCGTATGCCCGACTACTCCGTACACGTTCATAAAAGGGAATACCCAAGCATCTAAACGTAAAGTTTCTGTGTGGCTTCTTTGACGTGTACTACGTACGTCTATTTTGAACATATCTGGAGCTATAGGCATGGGCTTATTGATTATTGGCGGCAAGCTGAAAGATAGCCCATCAAATTGAATAGATTTAACATTAATATTCTGGTGAATATTCATATAGTTGACATTAATGCCATAACTTTTTGGCAGTTCATATCCCTTTTCTCGAGCCTCTTTGCCAAAAATCGGAAGAAACGGTTCGTCGTCTTCAACTTCATCCTTCTGAATAGTTGAGGTTTCTCCAACTGGTGTTATCTCAACGTTGCCGGTATCTAGCGAGTAGTCCAGGGAATTTTGAGATTCTTGCTGAGCAGACGCCGTCGTCGCTAGCAGCAAAGAAGCTACAAGAGTTGAAAATTTAGTAAAGGAGTAGTAGTTCAAAGTAAGGCCTTTAATTATGTTTCTTCCGTATAAATGGGAATTGTAGGAAAAGACCTTGAAATCCTTATCTCAAAGAGATCTAAATGGGTAACAAAAATCTAGAAAATTCAAGAAAAGATTTTTCTAAATCTTGCAGGTTAGTCACTATATCCAAGAAGCCTTGTTGCTCATACAATCTCAGGCACGCAACACCAAACCAAAATCCCAGGAGAAAATTCAAAATGTATGATTTGATCATTCGAGGAGCGCTTGTCGTCGACCCTCTAAATAAAATTAAGGAAGCTCTGCAAAGTACGTAATTTTTCCAAGCGCCCTTCGGAGGCTTAATTTCGAAGAATCTAGCGGGAATTTTCCATCGGGGAGGAATTGATCAGAGCTTAATCAATCAGTTTCCTCCCTCATAGATACAAT
>ERZ791901.1030-NODE-1030-length-14169-cov-1.941689_pt1 | contig 14169 bp, 8 predicted proteins | sample MGYA00510150_ERZ791901 | MGnify/ENA primary metagenome ERZ791901 (study PRJEB30046, sample SAMN00792058) | human gut metagenome | study: EMG produced TPA metagenomics assembly of the A metagenome-wide association study of gut microbiota in type 2...
AATAATGAACCGAAAGAAACTCAAAAGAGCAAAAGTAAGAAGCCCAGAGCAAGAGTTGGTTTGGTTCCTATAAATCTTGTATTACACATAAATAATCCTAAATTGAACAAGATTTTTGAGGAACTTAAACAAATACCAGTGAGAACATGCCCTAATGCCTCTTCTGTTTTGTTAAGAGTGTTCTTAGAGTTATCCGTTGATGCCTACTTAGAGAAATATGATTTAGTTAAAAACAATGCTATCACAGCTTGTTCCTCTGGAGAAAGTTTACAAGGTAAAGTTGGTAAAGTGTTAAATCATATGACTCAATTAGGAATAATGAGTAATGATTTATCGAAAGGAATAAGATCCGAAATTAATGATAAGAATTCAGTATTGTCCATTGAATCATTGAACGCATATGTTCATAATGAATTCTTTTATCCTAAGGCTGATAATTTAATTATTGGTTGGGACAATATTGAAACTTTCTTTGTATTATTGTGGGAATCTATAAATAAAAAATAAAGGTATGGAGTTTTTATCACCTCTAAGATATCCAGGAGGCAAAGCTAAAGTTGCAGACTTCGTGCAATGCTTAATCAAAGAAAATGCATTGCTCGATGGTACTTATGTTGAGCCATATGTTGGAGGAGGCTCCGTAGCCCTATCTTTACTTTTCAATGAATATGTAAGGGATATATATATAAATGATAAAGATATATCTATTTACGCATTCTGGTATAGCGTTCTACACGAATCTGAGGCCCTATGTAAATTAATAAAAGATACTCCGATAAATGTAGAGACATGGCATAAGCTAAAGGAGATTCAATCAAATAAAGAAAATGTTGATTTACTGAATTTAGGATTTTCTACATTTTTTTTAAACAGAACAAACCGTTCTGGTATTTTAAAAGCAGGAGTTATTGGAGGGTACGACCAGACCGGCAACTACAAGATTGATGCTAGATTCAATAAAGATGACCTAATAAAAAGAATCCAAAGAATAGCAGACTATGCGGATAGAATTCATTTATCAAATGAAGATGCTGTAACTTTGGTGCAACGCTTAAATAATGAATTGTCTCACAATACATTGTTTTATTTAGACCCGCCATATTATGTTAAAGGAAAAGGTCTATACATGAATTATTATAATGATGATGATCATAAGGATATAGCAAATGTAATAGATGCAATCCAAAATCATAAGTGGATTATCTCTTATGATAATGTACCATTTATAACCAGTCTTTATTCAGAATATAGACAGCAATGTTTTGAACTGAATTATAGTGCTAGTAATTCTGGTAAAGGCGAAGAGATCATGATATTTTGTAATAATATAGTTATTCCTGAACATAATTTATTTAATCGCCCAACAAAGTGAAGATAACAAAAATTCACATAGAAAAATTTCGAGGTTTTCAAAATGAAGACTTTGAACTAGGTTCACAATTAACAGCTATCGCAGGCCAAAATGGAACTCAAAAGTCCACGCTGCTTGGCATTGTAACTCAGACCTTTACTCTTAAGTTCGATGATCCAATGAGAGCAGAAAAACCTTTGTGTGGGGGCAGTTATATCTCTGCTTTTAAAGATAAATTCAGATTATCACCAACTTTTGATAAACCTAAAGGGCATGAATGGACTATCTCATTTGACTCTGGAATAGCAGATTTTACGGTTGAAAGTATTAAACGAACTGGAGACCCGAATGTTCGGTTTTGGAAAAAAGGTGCAAGACAAGAAGGTGATGGTTATATATCATTTCCTACAATATTTTTAAGCTTAAAGCGCTTGGTTCCAGCTGCTGAAGAAACTAAAATTATAACAGATGACACACTGTTGACAGTAGAAGAATTAAATGAGTTCAAGCAATTACACAACAAAATATTAATCGCACAGACCCCTATTTCATCCGCAACCGCAATCACCTCAAAAAATAAGCAGTCTGTAGGTGTTTCTACGGGATTATACGATTGGAATCAAAATTCAATGGGACAAGATAATCTAGGAAAGATTATACTTGCATTATTTTCCTTCAAGAGACTACAGGAGAAATATCCTGGACAATACAAAGGTGGTATTTTGGCTATTGATGAAATGGATGCAACAATGTATCCTGCTTCACAAGTCGAACTATTAAAAATATTACGTAAATATGCATCTAAGCTGAAATTGCAGATACTATTTACAACTCATTCAATGTCTCTTCTTAAAGCAATGGATGAATTAGTCAAAGAGGTTGGCAAACAAGTCGAAACAATAAATCAAGTAAAACTCTTATATCTAAAGAAAATTGACGACAAGATCGTAATCAAACAAAATATAGATATAAAAGGTATTCAGTTGGATTTAAATGTTGTTGCTGAAGGAAATAATCGTAAAAAGAATAAAATTACGGTATATACAGAAGATAAAGAGAATATATTATTAGCAAAAGCTATTTTGAAATCTAAGGCTTCAGTTTTAGATTTCGTAGATGTCACTTTATCTTGTTCACTCCTAATAGAACTTGTAAACAAAAATATTCCAGCGTTTAAACATCCATATTCAATCGTTATATTGGATGGTGATATCAAAGAGGATCGCAATCGGCGCAAAAAAATTAAGAATGCTGATAATATTTTAGTACTACCTGGAAACAAATCACCAGAAAGACTTCTCGCATCTTATTTACATAATCTTTCTGATGCGGATTCATTGTGGTCAAGTATAGCAAATGGGTATTCAAAACAAGTATGTTTTAGGGAATATTCACTAGAACAAATAAATGCATCAGGAGAAGATGGACGACAAAATGCAAAAACATGGTTTAACAATCAGCGTGAAGTTTATTGGGGGAGGAACATGCGTAAAATTTTAAATTCATTTCTTAACTCTATATCTGCAGAAGTGCAAGAATTTAATGCCAATTTTGACAAGATGATTAAAAGGTATATTCATGACTAACCTTTTATTTTATAAAGATTCGGCGTTCACCTTCAACAAGTGAACGCCGAAATTGTATCAGCTTATCGCATTCATTCCATCTATCAAGTCTTGATATGTAGCCACTTTGTGGTACTTCACATTGGCTGTGGAGATGGAGTTGAACAACTTTTCTGCACAGTCGATTTTGGCTCGTTCGATGGCAGACAAATCCATTGACGACATTGAGCCTTTAGTTTCGGCAACGAAGAATATGTGCTTTACATCGTTTTTCTTCATGGCGATAGCCCAATCGGGAGCATAGTTGCCTACGGGTGTAGGAATTTGGAAGGTGCGAGGTAGTTTAGCATATACAACCACTTCGCTTGCTTCGTCAAGGTCATGGGCAAATTGGCGCTCACCCTTGCTGTCACTGAATACATAATCGGTGATATGTTTCTTCGCTTCGTAGGCTCTATCAAAGTCCATCTTGCTCTTGACAGTGAAGATGTCGCTATCGTACTTACCTTCAGTGATATTGTAGTGGATGGCCTCTACAATCATCGTTGATTTCTGCTCCTTGATAATGCTTATTACCTTACGGATAAACTCTTCGGGATTATTTTTGAACAAGTAGAGCTTACTTTGCTTAATGCCTTGTAGAATCTTCACGACCGTACGGCGAGTGAGGTTTGAACCTTTGGCAATATCGCCTACAAGGTCGTACTTGACGGTTGAGGTACATACATCGGTCAGTTCACGGGATTGTGAACGAGTTTCGCCAAATTCAGTTACTTGGCTTTCATCCTGCGTTCCCTCTACCATCACATAACGCAGCTGCTTAACCTCCAAGTCCTTATTGATGTATAGAATTGCCTTATCAATAAGTTCGTTGCTATCGTAACTTACCTGATAGACATACTGATGATTGATTTCATTCCATAAGGCTTGGAACTCTGCTTTATTGAAATTCTCATTCAGCTTATTATCGGGTGTAGTGGTCTTTTCCTCAACTACCATATCGTCCAATGCCTTCGGTTCAAATATAGAATTGATAAGTCGGGTAACACCCTCAGCTATCGGTTGTAACTTTTGTGGCAATGGGGCTATATTGCCATTAGCTACAGCCTCACGATATTCGGGAGTGATATTCTTTTGGTCGTCAATATAGCCGTTGTCCTCCAAGTAGATGATGATACGGCTTGCTTCGGTTTCGCTGATGGTGTGTACCTCTTCTTCAATCTTGATTTGTTTGCCTGTAAAATAGGTAACGGTTGCTTTGGCTGCTCGTTCACGCAAAACATCGCGAGTCTCACGCTGCAAGGCTGTAGTAAAGTCGGCATAGCTTTCGTTGGCTATCACCGTTAGTTTGTTTACCTCGTGCACATCCTCGCCCAACAGTTCGGCATCCATACGTGTACCGTGCTTATCCACACAGATACGCAAACCACGTCCTACTTCCTGGCGCTTAGTGGTAGTAGAATTGCTATGACGGAGCGTACAGATCTGGAATACATTCGGATTATCCCAACCCTCACGCAAAGCAGAGTGTGAGAAGATGAAGCGTGTAGGCTCCTCAAAACTCAGCAGGCGTTCTTTGTTCTTTAGGATAAGGTCATAGGCCGAAATATCGTCAGACAATCCCGTCTTCTTCTCTGCTTTACTATCAATCATTCGGCCACTCTTTTTGTCAATTGAAAAATAACCGCGATGTACATCTTGCGGATAGAATCGGCGAAGGTATTCATTGTAGTCCTCATCCCAAATATGGAACTCGTTGCTTACAAGGCGAGAATATTCCTCCTCAAACATCTTTTGGAACACTCCTTTTACCTCGTTGCCATCCTCATCGTAGCTCTTGTATTTAGCGACCTCATCAATAAAAAACAATGATAGACACTTGATTCCACGCTTGAATAGTTGGCGTTCCTTCTCAAAGTGCGACATAATGGTTTCACGGATTTGCACACGCTGCATATTCAGTTCGTTGGTATCGCCAATGACCTCTCCTCGGCGTATGGTTGTACCATTTAGGAAAGTTACATAACCGTTCACATTGATTTCCGAAACGGTAAAACCGTCGTATTGTGCCAAGCCGGATTCTTCACGCAGGCTGTCGCCTACACCAAAGGTCTTTATCTTGCGAACGATAGTGCCCGATGCCGTCTTTGTCTCTATCTCGATGCGTGCCATCGGTGGTTGTTTAGGAGATAGTACAATGTTATCCAAATAGAGATAACTGCTTGTACCTCGCAAGTTCTTTACCTCAAAACCCTTGACATGGATACGCTTCACCAACTTCTGGCGATAAGCATCGAGTGCGTCTAATGCATAGATAGTATCGTGCTTGGTCTTGTGGGTAGCCGAGTAGTTGAGCACAAAGAGCGGATTAAATCGCTTGATGCCCGCCTGTGTGGCATCACCCTCCATCTTCTGTGGCTCGTCCATTATGATAATAGGATGGTTGGCTGCAATCACATCAATAGGTCGGCGACTGCCAAACTCATCACGCTTCGAATAGATGATACGACTCTCTTTGCTCTTGCCCCCCTCCTTCATTGAGGCAGCAAAGGCCTGGGTATTGATAATCATTACACTCAGTCCCGAGTCTGAAGAGAAGCTATCGAGTTGTTGCAGGTTACTACTATTGTATATAAACCAACGAGCCTTCTTGCCGTAGTACTCCATAAAATGTTCTTCCAACATCTTGAAACTCTTGGCTACACCCTCACGAATAGCAATGCTTGGTACTACGATGATAAACTTACTCCAACCATACTGTTTGTTCAGTTCAAACATAGTCTTAATATAGACATAGGTCTTACCTGTACCCGTCTCCATCTCAATATCGAGGTTTACAGCTCCTACACCTTTAGCAAGTGAGGCGGATGGAGTTATATCATACAGGCTCTGTATGGCGTTGATATTTTTGAGCAATGCACGCCCGTCCAACTCTATACGATGATTACGGAAGCCTGTATCACCCTCAAAGTCTATCTGCTGTTGAGTACGTTTGCCACGGTCAATACGATACTCAGCCACTCGGTGCGATGGTTGTCCTGTAAAGACCGCTACCGTATTTTCTACTGCATCGGTCTGGTATTGCTGAATCTTAAACTTGAACTTCATAAAACCTCCGTTTAGATAATTCTGCAATTAGTATCGGGTGAATAGTGCTTGAAAATCTGCTCAAAGTTATCAATCACATTGTCGTTGGATGCCGAGGCATCACGCATAACGAAGTAGATAGGTTGCAACTTGGCGATTTCTGTAATGGTCGATTCGTTTACATCACGGTCGAAGCAAGCCACAAGGTAATTATCATCTACGAAGTGAACATTCTTTCCTGCAATCTGCTTGCATTCAATCTTGGCAGAAAGTTCTATTCCAAGATCAAGCATTACTTGGAAGAGCAAATCCTCGTTGGTACGGTCTGCCTTTACATTCTCATTGAAAAGTGATTGCAATTCAAACTCCTGTGGAGTATAATAGACATCTTCCATATTAAAGGAGTCGAGTTTCAATACTCGGAAACCTGTATCGAGGTTTTGAGCTGATTTACCTGCCTCTTCTTTGACCTTTATTCCTGCTCTGCGGATGCGTTCTTTACCTATCTCGCAAATGTTCTTATAACCAGCTTTGTAGGCTTCGCTTTTCTCGTCAGTTTTTTCTGGCAATTGCACCATGATGAATTTACGATTACCTCCATCTTCGGCATTTAGCTTCATTACAGCGTGAGCAGTTGTTGCAGAGCCTGAGAAAAAATCGAGAATAAGAGAATCCTTGTTTAATCCGATTTGTAAGTATCGTGTGAGATACTTTAGTGGTTTTGGACTTGTAAATATAGATGCACCAAATATCTCACGCAATTCTCTTGTTGCAATTTGGTTATGACCAGCTTCTTCAAAAGACCAAAGTGTCATTGGAGTAACACCATCCTGCACTTCTGTTAAAAATAATTTTGGAACAGGAGAATTATTCCCATCAGTTCCAAACCAAATTCGGTTATCTTTACGCATCTCCTCAAACTTCTCCTTTGTAAAACGCCAGCAATAACCACTTGGTGGTAGAAACTTGCGTCCTGTTGGGCCAACAATCTCATATACTTGTTTCTCAACAGCAGGACCAACTGTTAGATTACCGACTTTCCAAACTCCTCTCGGGTCATTGTCTGGATTCTTATAATCTTTATTTTGCTTATCGCTTCTCGGCAGAAGGTTCATTTGAAATTGATTTAAATCTTTTGCGTATATATAGCAATATTCATGGCTCTCCGAGAAGAACTTTTTGAGACTGATTGGAGCATAATTTCTTTGCCAAGCGACACAAGCAACAAAGTTCCTTTCTCCAAAAATCTCATTACATATCTTTTTCAGATTATCCTCTTCATAATCATCTATTGATATAAATATAGCCCCATCATCGGTAAGCAAATCTCTTGCGACCTTCAATCGAGGATAAATCATATTGAGCCAATCCGTGTGGAAACGACCATTGCTTTCTGTATTTCGTTGCATCGGGTCAATAGTTTGGTTGCCGTCTTCATCAAACAAACCGCTTGTTTCCTCGAATGAGCCTTTATCTTTACCAAAATCATCATTATAAACAAAGTCATTTCCAGTGTTGTATGGTGGGTCAATATAAATCATCTTCACCTTGCCAAGATAAGTCTCACGCAACACTTTTAACACATCGAGGTTGTCGCCCTCAATGTATAGATTCTGTGTATTATCAAAATCCACACTCTCCTCACGACAAGGTCGGAGTGTCATTGTCGTTGGTGTATTTGCCAAGCGGACAGCAGCACGCTTATCGGGCCAAGTGAACTGATAGCGTTCTTCACCTTCTGCAATGATTTCGTTGGATAACTCTGCTTGCAACTTCTCAAAGTCGATAGCCAATTCAGACTTGCCGTCTTTCCCCAAGCGTTCCGTTACGCAGTTAGGGAACAGTTGAGCAATCTTCTGTGTATTTGAGCCTATCACATCATGGCTCTGCATTTTCAGCTTCTCCATTATATCTGATTTTTTAATTTCTTAATCTGTTCAAAATATTCTCGCTTACGGCGTGGTTGCTTCTCGTTTGCCATTTTGCGTTCAAGCGTGGCAATCTGTGCAAGCAGCTTTGCCCGTTGCTCGTTGGCTGTAATTTGTTCGGTAAGTGTATTCCCACTTTCGACCTCAATGTGTCCGATGCTTTTTACAATATTCTCCCAAACGGAATCGAGATTCAATCCTGACAATGAGAGTGTAGTATCGTTTGTAGGTTGCCAAGCCGATAAAATGAGTTTTGTATGGTATATGGCAAATTGGGTGTGCTCCTCAAATTGTAGAGCCAGTACCATCTTTTGCGGAATAAGTTTAGTGAGTAAAGCGATATTCTTGCTATCGTACTCCTTGCGTTTCATCTGTACGGCAAGTATATAGAACTCCTTAATCTCTGTACCCTCACATAATGCAGGAACGGTTGTAGCAGAAACGACTGCTACAATATCTATGCGTGCAATATCGGCATCGAAACTCTCACGTTGTGAGGGATTCAAGTCAAACTTAGCAAAGATTGCTTTCTTTGGAAGTTGTTTCTTGCGTTCTGTGGATATGGGGAGACCGTACATCGTTACTTGATTACCAAAAAGCAGATTAACTCAAAGTCGTCCAAGCCCCGTATCTCCTCGGTAAAGAGTGAGCCTTGCACACCACTGAGGAAAGAATCAATATCACTTTCCTCCTTTACATTGATTATTGAAGAAATGGCATCGCCCAATAAATCCGAGTATTGCTGCATATTTTTTCCGTCTCGGGTAACACGATTGAACTCACGGCATATATCCATATCGGGAATATCCTTCCCCTTGCACAAGAAACGTAAGCGGTCGAGCAATTCTTTAGGCGAAAGATGATTTACAATAACCTCTTTATCTTCCGAGATATAAACCATATAGAACGGATGCAAGCGGTTCTTGTGGTCAATATTTACTCCGTTATTACGGTTTTTCAGCACATAGACTACTCCGGCAGGATTATCCTCACGGGCAGGAACAACTGCGTGCAATCCGAATGGAGTATGTTCAATGTTCGGGTTGCTCTTCATATAGGCAAGCAAATCAAGTCGGAACTCGTTTAAGCCTAAATCCATAATGCTAACCCCCGTATTCATTTCCTCAATATCCACTACCTCGCTTTGCAAGCGTTTCAACTGCTCACGGCGATACTCAAGGTCGCCTTTCTCTTCTGGGGATATGGGGTTATCATCGCCTGTACTTGTGAGTACCGACACTTTCATTCTTGCCTCTACACGTCCTTTGAGGTCGATATATTCATCAAGCGTCACATTCGGCCAATAGTTTACCAATTGAATGACACTATTACGGCTGCCGATACGGTCAATACGTCCGAAGCGTTGGATGATGCGAACGGGATTCCAGTGTATATCGTAGTTGATAAGATAGTCGCAATCCTGCAAGTTCTGACCTTCTGAAATACAGTCGGTAGCAATCAAGACATCTATTTCGTCTTGTATATGCGGATAAATGGTTGCTTTCTCCTTGGAAATGGGTGAAAACAATGTCAGCACCTTGTTGAAGTCCAATTTCTCACGCTGTGGTAATCGTAATGTACTGCGTGCCTCTATATCACCCGATACGAGGGCTGTATGCAATCCGTGTTTTGCCTTGATTGGTTCAGCCAAGCAGTCGTAAAGGTATTCTGCTGTATCACTAAAGGCTGTAAAGATGATAACCTTTTTATTGCCATCGTTGATAGGATTAGCGAACTTGTGGCGAAGATCGGCAATGAGTTGTTGCAACTTGCTATCGTGTTCGGGAGTAATATCTGCCAACATCAGCAATAGCAGATTGAGATTCTCCATATCCTCTTCCAGATATCTACGCCAAGCGATATGGTCAAGGTCTTGCAAAGCAATCTTTGTCTTCTTGCCACCGATGAACATATCAGCCTCACGATCATCGTAATCAAGGTTTTGCGATATGTCCTCCAATTCCAATTCGAAATTCTCTCCTTGCTCAATGGTGGCCAACTTATCAATGGTAGATGAAATTAGGCTCTTGATGCGTTCGAGGGTAAGGCGGAACGAGTTTACCGAACTCTCCAAACGCTTCAATAGGTTAATACTCATCAGTCGGCGAATACCTTTTTCACGTCCTGCCATACCACGACCAGCAAAGTAACCGCCATCGCTATCGGTGTCAATGTACTTCTCCACTCGGCTTGCCAAAATAAAATCCGAGGGCGTATAGATAGCCAAATTCAATCGGCTGACAATCTCATATATCTCGTTATAATTGATAGCAGAGTCAAGGTCTGTTAAATCAGGACGGCGAGGTATAGGCGTTAGTCGTGTCGGGAACTTGCCTATGTCGGCAGTATCATAGTATTGTTCGATATGTTTACGGCTTCGGGCAATGGTAACACTATCCAACACCTCAAAGAAATCGAAACTCAAACGGTTCAATAACTCTTTGGTGGTGCGTTCCTCTGCCGGAAGTTTAGCCCAAATGTTATACTCCTTCTGTGCCTGGCGGAAGATGTCATCAATGCTCGATGATGTATTGAGTAACTCATCTATCTTTTCACTCTCGCCCTCGTATGCAAGTTGGATTTGATTCTTCAAGTCGTTGAAGCGGTTATTTACAGGAGTAGCCGACAACATCAATACCTTCGTTTTTACTCCCGAACGGATAACACGATTCATCAATTGTAGATAGCGGTTCTCGCGTGGATTATCATCGTTCTCGTCCGTCGTTACCTTACCGCCATTGCGGAAGTTGTGGCTCTCGTCAATAACTACAAGGTCATAGTTGCCCCAATTAATATATGATAAGTCTTGCCCGTTTGTCTTACCGCCTTTACGAGAAAGGTCGCTATGAAAGAATACATCATAACGTAGGCGGTCTTTGGCTATGGGATTGTTGAGATAGTTGCTCTTATAGGTAATCCAGTTATCATTGAGTTTCTTGGGGCAGAGTACCAATACAGACTTATTGCGGTTCTCATAATACTTGATAACCGAAAGGGCCGTAAATGTCTTACCCAATCCTACCGAATCGGCAAGGATACAGCCGTTATACTTCTCCAACTTATTGATGATAGCAAGGCAAGCATCCTTTTGGAAGTTGTAGAGTTTATTCCATATTTGGCTCTCCTTAAAGCCTGTTGCCTCGTTGGGCAAATCATCTTCGGAAAGGTCATCCAAGAACTCACGGAAGATGTTGTAGAGCGTAACGAAATAGAGAAAATCGGGAGCGTTCTCTTTGTAAGCATTGGTGATGTTATCCAATACCTTGTCCGTTACCACTTGCATCTTGGCACTATCGTTCCAAACTTGGTCGAACAAGGACAGATATTGCTGTGAGAATGGAGCGGAGAATTTGTTTATCATCGTATAGGCATTGTCACCTCGCTCACAACCTAACTCTACAGTTGTAAATCCCGTAATAGGCATATAGGCCTTATCATCGATGGTGGCGAAGCCCATCATATTCTCGCCAGTACGGTTACTCTTGAAACAAGCCTTTTGCCTGATCCACTCGGCACACTCTTTGGCGATAGCCTTTTGCGATAGTTCATTGCGGAGTTTGATTTCAAACTCGGAACCATATAGATTGCGTTCACGATTCAGACGAGGGATGTAAAACTCTCGCTTTTGCTTATTGGCCTTCTCGGTAACGAATGTGGGAGAAGTGAAGATGAAACGCAACTCGTCAATATCCTTGAGTTGTGCTTTCAGTTCTTCAAAAGCGTAGATTGAAAAACACGAAGCCGCAATGGCCACTTTACTACCACTGCGTAACTCCGTAACAAAATCACCTTTTAAGGTCTTGTTTATATTATCTATCAGCTCCATACCGTTACCTTTCCTCTCTATGTAAGAGATACTACGATAGACGGAACTTGCTGATTATTAGACGGCATTTTGTTTTGTTTATCTGCTTTTACTAAACAATCACGCACAATTATATGGCTGTCAGCCTTTTTATTGGCTCCAAAATGGTGTAAGTTGCTTTATTTTGCGTAATTTTGCAGTAAATTAAGTATCTCTTACATAGAGAGCAATCATTTTGCTAAACATTCCCATTTCTTATGAATCCTTTAATATCTGCGCATTTGCTCTATCTACTACTGCATAATCCAATGATGCCAGATAGATTTGCGTTGTCATTTCAGAGTCGTGCCCCATTCCCTCACTGATGACAGAAATAGGAATGTTCTTGCTCTTGGCAATACTCGCCCACGAATGACGGGCTACATATAGGGTTAAAGGGATGGATAGCCCAACCATTTTCGCTATCTCTTTCAATGACTTGTTTGTACGATATAGCATATTCTTATATTGGCTTCTATCGTATGGATATTTAAGAATGGGGAGCAAATATGGGCTGTAGTAATCAGCATCGTGTTTATCCACAATCTTCTGCATACACTCCTCCCAACGAATAAAAAGTTGTTGTCCAGTCTTGCGTCTGCGATACGATAGTATGCCATTGTAAAGGTCTTTCTTCTTGAGGTATGCCATATCAATAAACGACATACCACGAGTGTAGAACGAGAAGAGAAACATGTCCCTCGCAAAGTCTAACGATGGTTGCAATGACAAATCAAGATTCTTAATCTGCTTGATAGCTTTTAATGGAATTGCTCGCTTGACAGTCTTATCAACACCGGTATAAACATGCTTAAAAGGGTTTCGATTGGTGGTCAAATCCTTTTCAATAGCACGATTATAGACTGCTCGGAGTATTCGCATATAGAAAGAGGTGCTATTCTTGGTCAATCCTCGACCTCGTAAATAAGCCTCATACATCAACATTAAATCCGAATCAATATCTTCCAATAGTACATCTTTATCCTCTCTGAACTGCATAAAACTTTTGAGCGTGCAACGGTAGGTTTCCGATGTGCGCTGCTTACCCATTTGCTGCAATTGGGCTATAACACCCTGCATAAAGTTGAACAACGATTGCTCATTGGCTTGCTTTTGGAATGTAGAGATTATATCATAGATAGTATATCGCTGTCGCTTACTCCCCAAATGGTTGATGATAGATTGTAGCCGCTTAATATCCCAATCAATTCGCTCTTCAATGGATTGTAGATAGTTCTGTCGGCTGTTGTTGGTTATGATTATTGCATTGTTATCCTCACTCCATTCGTACATAAAGAGTCGGTAATCCGTCTTTAATTGACGGATTACACGATTCTGAATGATTTGATAATAGATTGTTCCCTCCTTATTCTCATTTGTCGAGGGGCGAAACTTTACCTTGATACTTGCCATAGGCTCACGGTTTTGATTTCTTGTTTGGGTTATCTTTTGGCTGCTCCTTGTCCTTGATTGACTTGGCTTTGCTCTCTTGTTCCTTTGCAGCCTGCTCTTTTAGGCGTGCTTGCTCGGCAAGAGCTGCTTGTTTTCGAACAGCCTCTTCGTAGGTCTTTACATCTTCACGCATCTGCTCAATCTTTTGGCTGTCACGGTTGAGCTCAAAGATCTCCTCTAATGTGGCTATCTGCTCAGCAGAGGCATCGCCTTTCATCTTGATGTAGCGGTATTTGAGGTCGTTATCGATGCGATCTTGATTAGGCTTCTCAGATATTATTATCCAAGTAAATAACCCCAAAATCAACATCGTTTCTATCACAATAGTCCAAAAGACAAATGGTGTTTCAAAGCCTATTCTATGGTGCTTGAAATTGTGGACACCATCCTCAATGGTTGTCGTTAGTTTTTGAATAAGCGTCTTAACCTCATCTGTTTTTTGCTCTTGGCAGGTCCTAATCTCTTTCAATGAGTTTAGGACTTCCGTTGATGGACGAGTATTAACAATCGCTGATTTTGTGTCATTGAAATTATCATTAAGGATATTCAAATGCTCAACTACGGCAGAAGCGAACTTCTTGATTTTGGCTTCTGTATATTCATAGCCGTGCTTATTGTTCTCGTTAATGAGAGCCTTTAAGTCCTGGACTAAAGTCTCATTAGCATTGTTATTAACCACAGAACTGCTATCGGCTGGTTTGGCTTTCTGTAATTCGATTATACCAGCTTCAATTCTTTCCATGCATCCGTAGATGCCTTCCATAAACGACTCATTGTCGTTGTGATTAAAATTTTTATTGCTCATAATTGTTTGTTTTTAATTTGTGAAACATCGTTTTTTAGAATCTTATTCCCTGATTCTTTTTCTTGTCTTTCTTCTTTTGCTTCTGCCAAGAAGGTACATATTCATCCTCTGGTGGTGCATCCGATGGAGTTAATAAG
>ERZ791901.1040-NODE-1040-length-14050-cov-2.643587_pt1 | contig 14050 bp, 9 predicted proteins | sample MGYA00510150_ERZ791901 | MGnify/ENA primary metagenome ERZ791901 (study PRJEB30046, sample SAMN00792058) | human gut metagenome | study: EMG produced TPA metagenomics assembly of the A metagenome-wide association study of gut microbiota in type 2...
TTTAGTTAATATTGTTTTGGAGCAGGGAGAACGGTTGGAGATAGACAGCCGCACGAGGACCGTTACAAAAATATCAAAAAACGGTGAGCAAGTCAACGCGTTTCATAACCGGGAAAAAGGAAAGAAATTTTTTAAAAAGATCCCACCCGGACGGCAAAAAGTTGTATGGTCGGGTAAATTTGACTGGGATCTCGTGATCTACGAAGAAAGGAGCGAACCAAGATGGAGCGGGTGGAAGCAGCGCTAAATGGGAGCGCGCAGAATTTACCGGAAATCGGAGAAAATCGCTATCAAGGAAAACTAAACGCGCCGGCAACGAAAGCGAAAGAAGTGGTTTACCCGGTAATGATTACCGCAACTGGGGATAATGGTGGAGTAACGGAAGAAACTCGGGACTTGATTGTGCGAAATGCAGATCTATTTCCGCTGGAATTTACCATTGCCCGAAAAAACGGAGAAGAGCTGGACTTTTTAGAGCGTTGCGATCGACATGGATCTTGGAGATGCGGACGACTTTGAAATCTGCTTGCCGCAGGAAGAGTGGACAAAAGAGCGGTACTGGTACGGAAATCGCATTTTTGTACCGAGAACAGAATACGGCGGAATCCTAAACAGTCTTGAAGTGATGACCAAAACGCAAGAAATTGTGTGGTGCGGCACAACGTGGAGAGGACTGCTAAAGCGAAAAATCATAGAACCGCCGGAGGGAAAGGATCACCTGACAGTAAGCGGAGATTTAAACGATATTTTGAGAGATCTTATCAAAGACCGATTCGACGGTCTTTTTTTTGTGCCGGAAGAAAAGGCAGGGATCACCGTCACAGGTTGGCAGATCGACCGATACGTCACGTTATATGATGCAGTCGATAAAATGTTAAGCGCTCAAGGATATCGCCTGCAGATCAGCTACGTTGAGCCGGAAAACCTTGATTATGGATACGTTTCCGTCAGAGCCGTACAGATCAAAAACTATTCGGAAACGCTGGAATACTCGCAAGATGGAGAGGTGCAGTTTACCGTAAAAGATTACAGAGGTGGCGTGAATCACTTAATCTGTGCCGGAAAAGGACAAAACGAAGAAAGGATCATTCTGCATTTATACGTCCAAAAGGACGGGAGCATCGGAAAGACCCCGTATTACACTGGACTTGAAGAAAATGAAGCGGTTTATGAGTTTTCGAGCGCAGACAAAGAAAAGCTGGAAGAGGATGGAGCAAAGCGTCTAAAAGAGCTGCAAAACTATAAAAGCATCGACGTAAACGTAGAAGGGATCGACTTGGAAATCGGCGACATCGTCGGCGGATATGAAGAAATTACAGGAACGAGACTACAAAAGCCGATCGTTAGAAAAATCATAAAAACAAAAAACGGAAAAACAACAACAGAATATAAAGTAAAAGGAGATGACTAGATGGGAGAACTGAAAGGAATTACAATCAATACCGACCCAGCGGCGGAGGCACATATTTACGCGGAAGACGACGCAGCGATTTATCAGAGCATTGTCGGATCAGATGGGGTCATGATGATCGGCCAGCAATGTGAAAGTCAGGTGATCAGTAACAACAAAGTACGAGTAAAAGACGGAGTTATCGTAGTAGGCGGACATTTTGCCCGCATCCCGTACGGAGATTATATTGACTGTGAGATTGTCAACGGGCAATCCGGCAGAAACCGAAACGACATCATCATAGCAAAATTCATCACTACGGGAACAGGTGGCATCGACACCTACACATTAGAGGTCAAACAGGGCGCATCCACAACCGGGTCGGCAACGGATCCGACGCTGACACAAAACAACCTCTACGAATCGGGAAAAATCAGGGAAATGCCGCTCTATCGAGTGGTAATTAAAGGGTTAAGCATCACAAAAGTAGAAAAAATGTTCGAGAGCGTCCCGACAATCCCTATGTTAAATACATATTTGTTACAATTACAGGCTCACCATGATAAAAAGACGCTCACGCCCACGGATCTGGGCGTAAGAGCAGAAGTGTGGAAAGCCATAGCAAGCAACTCGTATAAAATCGGTAAAACGGTGCATCTAAACATAGAAATCTATACAACTGCCACAATAGTTGCAAACAACGTGTACGACAATGTTTTTTCGATACCGTCACAGTACCGACCGTTAATTGATACTGCTGTCAATGTAACTGCATCAGATGGAGCGTATAAAAATCCAGTTGCCTGTACCTCTTTAGCAAAAGCAAACGGCAATCTGTTTGTCTGCATCCCAAAAGCTACAAATAATTATCTTTTTATCGATGCGGAGTGGGAGTGTGCTTGATAATTAATTACTTTTTGGTGTATTTAATTGTAACGCATCTTTCCTATTGCGTATTCCAATCGGAGTCAGAAAACAGATCTTTTAGAAAGGAATGATAACATGAAACTTATTTTTAATGATGCAACTGATATGCCGATACAGTCATATGAAAAAATCGGTGGTGCGGTGCGATTCTTGACAATCGGAATTGCGCCGGAAAAGCTGAAAGAAATCTTTGAGGATGCAACAAAAACAAAGGTGATGAACGTCACAGAACGTGGGCAGATCATAGATACCTTGGAAAATTACACGGGATACGATCATACTGAGATATATCCGGGTGGAATTTATGGAGTTGTAAATAATAAAGCCGGTCTGTCAACAGAGGAGCGATTGGATGACATGGGGATTAAGTTGGAAACAGCGAAGCAGGACATAGAAGCACTGAAGGAAAACGGTGGCAACGGTGGAGCACCGGGAACGTATGCGTCTGTCTTTGCGATGGCTAAAATATCTGCAGAGAAAATTACAGATGATGAGCAGGCTCTTAAGGTAGCAGATCTGTACGATTTATGGAGCGGCGATGGAGTAGCCTACAAGACTGGAAAGTATATTACTTACCAAGATGCGCTATATAAGGTACTCCAAAACCATACATCTCAAGCGGACTGGGCGCCGGATACCGCCTCAAGTTTATATGCTAAGGTGCTTACAGATCCGACCGGAAAAGTATTGCCGTGGGAGCAGCCAAACAGCACAAACCCATACAAAAAAGGTGATAGGGTAACACATAAAGGGAAAACGTGGGAGTCTCTTGTAGACAGCAATGTGTGGGAACCGGGTGCAGTTGGATCCGAGAGTCTCTGGAAAGAAGTTGCATAACGAGAAAGGAAAGTGAGGAATATGAAAATGAATTATGCAGAAGCAATTATTGACGGATACAATGCGATTGCAGGAGCGATTGTGGCGGTGTTGTCCTACATATTAGGAGAGCACTGGATCTTATTTGCAGCCTTTTTGCTACTTAATGTAGCAGACTGGATAACCGGGTGGATGAAGAGCAAGATGGCCAACAAAGAAAACTCTGTCAGAGGCTGGAAAGGCGTCCTTAAGAAGTTGGGGTACTGGCTTATGATTATGGTTGCGTTTGGGGCATCGGCAATCTTTATCGAGATCGGTAAGGCGATCGGTGTAGATTTAGGGATCACTACATTGCTTGGATGGTTCGTACTGGCCAGCTTGCTTATAAATGAGATTCGCTCGATTTTGGAAAATTTCGTAGAAGCTGGATTTAACGTGCCGATTATATTGATTAAAGGTTTAGAGGTTGCAGACAAGGTCGTAAATAAAGATGGAGATTCAGAGGGCGAGTGATCGCCCTCTTTTGCGCCGGTGCAAATGCCGGAAGAAAGGAGAAGAACATGAGTATTTGTAGAGGAGTAGCAGGACTTAGAGGTGGAAATCCGAGAGGAATTTTTATTCACAACGATGCAGGATCACAAAATGCAAATGCAGCGTTTTACAGAAAATGGCTGCAAACGCATCCGTTAGAAAACGGATTTGCTCACGCTTATGTAGCTAGTGACGGGATCTTGTATGCGGAAGATGATGCCTACGCAGCATGGCACTGCGGGCAGACAGACGGAAACCGGAACTATTATTCGATCGAGGTCTGTCAGAGTATGGGGGATTTGGAAATCTTTAAGAAAAATGAAGAGAATGCGTTGAAGCTGGCAGCGCAGAAGTGTAAGCAGTACGGTATCGTTCCAAACACGAATACAATCCGGCTGCACAAGGAGGTGTATGCAACAGCGTGTCCGCACAGATCTGTAGAGATTCATGGGGGCACATCTGGCTGTAAAACATATTTTATTAATAAAATCCGTGAGTATATGGGAATGGACAAGTTGCCGGATGCTCCGGTTGTCAGTGGAGGCGGAAGCAGTGCAGCATCCGGTGATCCTGGCATTGTGTTTACTTATGGTGTTATGCTGACAGATGGAACAATCCTGCCCTTTGTGAATAACCTGTCTGATTTTGCAGGACTTCCGGGTCGTACAATCGCCGGTATCGCGATAAAGGTTAATAAAGGTACTGTAAAATACCGCGTGCATGTAAAGGGCAAGGGATGGTTACCTTACGTAACCGGATGTAACTGGTCTGACGCAAACAACGGCTATGCTGGATATCCGGGAGCTGTGATCGATGCCGTAGAGGTATATTATGATACTCCGGCGGACATTGTTGCAAAATACGGTTATCAGAAAGCGCAGTATAGAGTTGCTCCGATCGGCGGTGGCTACTATCCTTGGCAGTTCGATAATGAAGTAGGAAATGGACAGGATGGATATGCCGGATGTTTCGGCATTGCGTTTGATAAATTTCAGCTGTACTAAAAACATTCCCCGGAGTATCTGCTCCGGGGAGAAATATTGTATCATCTTCATACATTATATAAAGAAGTAACAGTTGTAGGTTTTTACGTTAAGGATACCTTATAGAGATATAAAATGATTTGTATGTTGTTACGAAAAGGTTGACACAATGGGGGTCGAAGGAACTTGGAGATAAAGGTTTGACACCGATCGAGATTCTTCGTTATTTTTACGGAGATGACATGTATATTAATATTGCGCCGGAAATATCAGGTATTCCATCTTCGTGGCCGGGATATGTATTGGAGATCGGGTCAAGCGGAGAAAAGGTGAGGCAGATACAGGAGCAGTTGAATGTAATTGCGGGAGCGTATCCTGCGATACCTAAAATTACGGCAGACGGTATTTACGGTTCAAAAACGGCGGAATCGGTCAGAAAATTTCAGGAAGTGTTTCAACTGCCGCAAACGGGGAAAGTCGACTACAGTACATGGTATAAAATATCCGAAATTTATGTCGGCGTATCCAGAATCGCAGAGTTGACGTAACTTTGAAAAATCGAAAGTGATAGCGGAATCGGCATAGTTCCGGTGAAAATACCTTGACTTATTTTAATGACATATTTATAATGAATAAGGATATTGCAAAAACATGGAAGAGGAATAGTAGGAGTGTATCGTATTCAGAGAACTGCCGGTCGGTGCGAGGCAGAAACGTAAACTGTGAACTCACCTCGGAGTTCTTTCGTTGAACTTCAAGTAGACGAAAGCGGGAATTCCCGTTATAGAATGAATGAGTGCATTTGGTCGGATGAGGATACAGGAACAAAAAGTTTTCCCGGTCCGGTCGGATGAACAAGAGTGGTACCACGGAAATAAGCCTTTTCGTCTCTTGAGTTTTCAGGAACGGGAGGCTTTCTTTTATGCGTAATATAACGATGAATGAAGGAGAGAAACATATGGGTACAAAGATAATGTATAATCACAAAGCGATTGAAAAAAAGTGGCGTGAAAAATGGGCGGAAAATTCGGTAAATCCAAGAGTGGATGATAACGGAAATAAAAAACAGAAGTATTACTGTCTTGACATGTTTCCGTATCCGTCAGGAAACGGTCTTCATGTCGGACATTGGAGAGGGTATGTAATTTCTGACGTATGGAGCCGTTATAAACTTCAGCAGGGATATTATATTGTACATCCGATGGGATGGGATGCATTCGGTCTGCCTGCTGAAAACTATGCGATCAAGATGGGAGTACATCCGGCGAAATCAACGGCGGAAAATGTGGCGAATATTAAACGTCAGATCAATGAGATCGCAGCGCTCTATGATTGGGATATGGAAGTTAACACGACAGATCCGAATTTTTATAAATGGACGCAGTGGATTTTTGTGAAGATGTTTAAAGAAGGACTTGCATATGAAAAAGAATTTCCGATCAACTGGTGTCCGTCCTGTAAGACCGGTTTGGCAAATGAAGAAGTTGTAAATGGCAAATGCGAGCGCTGCGGAGCGGAAGTCACGAAGAAAAATCTTCGTCAGTGGATGTTGAAGATCACAGCATATGCAGATCGGCTGTTAAATGATCTCGATAAGCTGGACTGGCCGGAAAAAGTAAAGAAGATGCAGGCTGACTGGATCGGAAAATCCTACGGAGCAGAAGTGGAGTTCCCTGTTGACGGAAGAGATGAGAAGATCACTGTTTATACGACAAGACCTGATACGCTTTACGGCGCGACATTTATGGTGCTTGCTCCTGAACATGAGATGGCGGCATCTCTTGCGACAGATGAGACAAGAGAAGCAGTGGAAAAATATATTTACGATGCGTCAATGAAATCAAACGTAGATCGTCTTCAGGACAAAGAGAAGACAGGCGTATTTACGGGAAGCTATGCAATCAATCCGCTTAGCGGAGTGAAGACACCGATCTGGCTGTCTGATTATGTATTGGCTGATTACGGTACAGGAGCGATTATGTGTGTTCCTGCTCATGATGATCGTGACTTTGAGTTTGCAAAAAAATTCAATATTCCTATTATTCAGGTAATTGCAAAAGACGGAAAAGAAATCGAAAATATGACAGAAGCTTATACAGAAGCTTCGGGAACGATGATCAACTCGGGCGAGTGGAATGGAATGGAATCGTCAGTGCTTAAAAAAGAAGCTCCGCACATTATAGAAGAGCGCGGATTCGGAAAAGCAACAGTCAACTTTAAACTGCGTGACTGGGTATTTTCACGTCAGCGTTACTGGGGAGAACCGATTCCGATCATTCACTGTCCTGACTGCGGTAATGTTCCGGTACTGGAAGAAGAACTGCCGCTTACGCTTCCTGACGTAGAATCTTATGAACCGACAGGAACAGGAGAATCACCGCTTGCAGGAATTGAAGAATGGGTAAATTGTACATGTCCGGTATGTGGAAAACCTGCAAAGCGTGAGACAAATACGATGCCTCAATGGGCAGGATCTTCATGGTATTTCTTGCGTTATGTAGACAGTAAAAACGATAAAGAATTAGTGTCCAGAGAAAAAGCAGACGAGATGCTGCCGGTAGATATGTATATCGGAGGCGTAGAACATGCCGTGCTTCACCTTCTGTATTCTCGGTTTTATACAAAATTTTTGTATGATATCGGAGTAGTAGATTTTGACGAACCGTTCCACAAATTGTTCAATCAGGGAATGATCACCGGAAAGAACGGAATTAAGATGAGTAAATCAAAAGGAAATGTCGTTTCGCCGGATGCTCTTGTGAATGATTATGGATGCGACTCGTTAAGAATGTACGAGCTTTTTGTAGGACCGCCGGAGTTGGATGCGGAATGGGACGACAGAGGAATCGACGGAGTAAACCGTTTCCTGAAACGTCTTTGGAATCTGCTTATGGACAGTAAAGAAGCAGACGTTCAGCCGACAAAAGAGATGATAAAACTTCGCCATAAAATGGTTTATGATATTACAAATCGTCTGGAAAGTTTCAGTTTGAATACTGTAATTTCGGGATTTATGGAGTATAACAACAAGTTTATTGAAATGGCGAAAAAGGAAGGCGGAATTGATAAAGAAACATTAGAAACAATCGCGGTTCTTCTTTCTCCGTTTGCACCGCATTTTGCCGAAGAAATGTGGGAGCAGCTTGGCCATGGAGAAACAATTTTTAAAGCAGGATGGCCGTCATATGACGAAAGTGCAATGAAAGATGACGAGATTGAAGTGCCGGTACAGATTAACGGAAAGACAAGAGCTGTTATCAGTATTTCTGCCGATGCATCAAAAGATGAGGCAATCGCCGCCGGAAAAGAAGCGGTAGCCGATAAACTGACAGGTACGATCGTCAAAGAAATTTATGTACCGAAAAAAATAATCAATATCGTTCAGAAGTAGGTCATGTGAATAGAATCACCGGAAGATGCTTTTTGGCGCTTCCGGTGATTTTTGATATTGGGAGTTATGTCTTTTGAAACGATATATATATCAACTTGATTATGCAAAATAACATCAAACGTTCCGTATTATACAAAAAGTAAAAATAAAAGCAACATTTTTGCACAAAAAAGAAAACGAAAACATGCTATAATTTGTAATATATTTCATTGAAAGAAGGAGAGATGAGCATGAAGAAAAAAATAATGGCGGTCCTTTTGGCACTCGCTATGGTGACCCAAGGCGCCATGCCTGTTTTTGCTCAAAATGAAGGTGCGGAAGGAATTGAGACAGCGGCAGATGCAGAAACGGCAAAAATTTTGTGCAAGGAGTATTTGAGTGAAGAACAGCAGATTCAAGGCATTGATCAACGTTTTGAAATACCACAAGAAGACGTGTCTTTTGTAAACGATTTGGGAAGTGGTACAATCACGCTGAGTTTTAAGACAGGCAGTACTAATTTGCAGGCGCTGGCCGCGATCAACGGAGACAAGCATGCGAATCATTACATGTCTTTGTATATCAGCGGCGGAAATAAAATCGGCTTTGAATTCCGTAAAAACGCAACTGTAAATGATCACAGAAATTTTACGGTAGATAATGTGAATCTTGCGGATGATCAATGGCATACGATCACGCTTGCGGTAGAAAAGGACAACTATTATAAAGTATATTTGGATCAACAACTTGTACAGAAGTGGGAAGTTGACGAGACTAATTTTGTTGATAAAATGGAGTGGGAACCGACTTCTGTGACGTTTGGAGGCGCAAAACGGATTTCGGGAAACAGTTATCCTTTTACCGGAAGTATCAAGCAGGTAAAACTGTATAATGAAGCGGCTTCCGAAGATCAGATCCTGGCAGATCACGGTGCAGTTTCTGTAGGAACACCGATTTTTACTTATCAGAGAAAAACTTTTGACGGAACAGAAGGAAAGATGGTTCAGCTTCCGGAGCAAAAAGAGACAATTTCCGGATTGAAAAAAGGAACGTTTTCTTTTGCATATCGCTTGAACGAGGCGGCTGTAGGCAAAACGATTTACGGATTATTATCGCTGTCGAACAGCAATGCGGATAAAGAGTACGGAGCGCTCTATATTAAGCCGAAGGACAATCGGATCGGATATGAAGTGCAGGGAAAAGGGGATAAATATATTACGCTCAAAGACGGAAAATCTGTCAATAATGCCCAGTGGCATACGGTGACATATGCCTTTGACGGCACACATGCAGAGTTTTACTTAGACGGAGCATCCATCGGAAAATTCGAGACAACGTATTTGCTGAAGGGAGATTGGACTCCGGATATGGTTACGCTTGGCGGAATCAGCAGAACGAATAAGACGCCGGGCGCGAAATGGCCGTTCTACGGAACGATCGACAGCGTCAATGTGTTTGATGAAACGTTAAATGCGGAACAGGTTATGGAGCTTCATAGACGTACTTTGCCGCAGGATGAACCGGAATACGGAGAGAACGTCTATAAGACAGGCGAGTACGGTATTTATGATATGGGCGATTATGATTCTTATAATTACCGTATTCCCGCAATGGTTACAACGAGCAAAGGAACTCTGATCGCAGCAGCCGATCAAAGAAATACACATTGGTCCGACTGGGGAAATATTGATACAGTTGTCAGAAGAAGTACAGATAACGGACTGACATGGGAAGAGCCGATCGATGTAATCGATCTGAAATCACAATCCTATTTTAACGGCACACAATCTGCGTATACGATTGACCCGGCATTGATCGCAGAGGGCGAAAACGGAAAGAATCCGGGGCGTGTCTGGATGCTTGTAGATATGATGCCGGAATCGACGAATGGAAGCCAGGGTACATATTCGATCAAAGAAACGGGAACAGGCTATGTGAAAGTAGATGGAAAAGATTATCTGGCGCTTTATGATAAAGACAATAATCAATATACGCTTCGAGAGAACGGAGAAGTATTTGATAAGGAGAATCGCAAAACCGATTATGTGGTAAAACAGTTTGAAGGAAATGATAAACAAGGATACCACGAAAAAGGCGATCTGTATCAATCCGGTAAATATGTGGGAAATATTTATCTGAGAAGCGCTTCTAAGAACAACGATTCCGCTCCGCTTCATCCTAAGCAGACATGCTATTTGTGGCTAAGTTATAGCGATGACGACGGTATGACGTGGAGCGAACCGGTAGACATTACGCCGCAGGTAAAAGAAGACTGGATGAGATTTTGCGGTGTCGGTCCTGGATTCGGAGTTCAGCTTCGGTATGATGAAAAGCATCCGGGAAGACTTATATTCCCGATTTATTATACGATTGCCGGAAGCGGTATAGGATTCCAGTCTTCGGCTTGTGTTTACAGTGATGACGGCGGAAAAACATGGCATAGAGGAGAATCTCCGAATGACGGAAGAATCAACAAAGACGGACAGGAGACTTCTTCGCAAAATCCGGTCGGCATCAGTGAACTGACAGAAAGTCAGATCATTGAACTAAGCAGCGGAAATTTGCTTCAGTTTATGAGAAATACACGCGGAAACGGAAAAGTTGTTGTTTCAAGAAGTACAGACGGAGGAGCGACATGGAGTGATCCGATCGATACAACGGCGCCGGAAGTATACTGTCAGTTATCTGTTTTATATTATGATAAAAACGGAACAGGCGGCAAAGACAGAGTGATCATGTCGAATCCGGGAGGGACAGGAAGAAATAACGGAACATTGCGAATCGGAGAAGTGACAGAAACAAAGGATAGTTTTTCTGTAGACTGGGTAGAAGAAAAAATGTTCTGTCCTAATAATTACGCATATTCTTGTCTGACAAAAATGAAAGACGGAAATATGGGACTTCTCTATGAACATCAGAATACGATCAAATTTACTGCGTTTAATTTAGAGTATATTAAAGATGAAGTGAATTTATTGAGTCCGACGATTACAGCTGTTACATACAAAGTGGAAAAAACAGACGATCACGCTTATACGCTCCCGGGAGATAAATATGTGATCACAGTGAAAACAGATCAGAATGTCACTGTGCAAGGAACACCGAAATTCAGATTTATGTTAAATGGTAAAGGCCGTTATGCAAACTATGTATCCGGTGGGAATGACGACAAGGAGTTAGTATTTGAATACACTGTACAAAAAGGCGATGAAGGAACTATTCAGTTTAAAGGACCAAAAATTATCTGCGATGAAACAGGCACAGTAAAAAATGCAAATGATTTGTGCGTAAGTTCGGGAGATATGGATGTTAAAATGGGATACATCGGAGTAGATCCTTCGGATGCGGCAAGAGATATTGCGACAGATCAGATGAGCGCTGCGGCAGGTTCGGCTCAATCGGGTCAGGAGGCGTCGAATGTTCTGGACGGAAAAGCGGATACATTGTGGCATACAAAATGGAGCGCCGGTCACGGACGCGAAAAACATTGGATTCAGTTTGAACTGAAAGACTTTTATTTGATCGACGGAATCCGTTATCAGCCGCGGCCTTCGGGAGGAACAAACGGTATTATTACGGAATACAAAGTGGAAGTAAGTAATGACGGCGTTCACTTTGAACAGGCGGCAACAGGAACATGGGACGCGAACGCTGCATGGAAACTGGCTTCATTTGAGCCGGTATGTGCAAAATATGTGCGTTTGACATCTTTGGATGCAATCAGTGTGGAGGCGGATAATGACTATGCTTCGGCAGCGGAAATCCGCCTTACAGGAACAAAAACAGAGAAACCTCCGGTTGCCGAAGCGGATAAGAAGTCTCTGGGAGCTGCGATTGCGTATACGAAAGATGTAAAAACAAAGCCTGAATACCAATATGTTGTGCCGATCGTAAAACAGAAATTAGACGAGGCGCTTGAAGCGGCTGAAACTGTTTTTGCAAATGAAGCCGCAACACAGGGAGAAGTTGACAAGGCAGAAGCTGATCTTAAAAAAATGCTTGAATATTTGTCTTTTACAGGAGATGCAAAATTGCTCAGAGAGCTGGTAGATATTGCAAAAGAAATCAATACAGATATTTATACAGAGCAGAGTGCGAATGCGTTTAAAGAAGCGCTTGAAGAAGCGGAAGCTGTGCTTGCCAATGAAAATGCGCTGCAGGATGAACTTGACGCGGCTCATAAAAAATTACAAGAGGCAATGGATGGATTGAAAGTGATACCTGTGGATAAATCACAGCTTCGGAAACTTGTAGACGATTCGCGGAAATATGTAGAAAAACTGAATGAGTATACAGCCCAAAGCGGTCAGATTTTTATGGGAGCATTTGAGGCGGCTGAAAATATTTTAGAAAAACAGGACGCGACAAAAGAGGAAGTGGATCAGGCGTGTGCAAATCTTCGCAATGCAGTCTTTGGATTGAGGTTGATACCGAGCAAAGAAAAACTGGAAGAATTGATCCAAAGTGCAGAACAGATCGATGTGAAGCTTTACACAGAAGAAAGCGCAGAAAACTTCATGTCGGCATTAGCGAAAGCAAAAGAGGTATTTGCAGACGAGGACGCAACGAAAGCGGAAGTAGAAGATGCAGAACAGGCACTTGCAAAAGCAATCGACGAATTGAAATTAAAAGAAGTCGGAAAAGAAGACAAAGAAAAGAATGCAGGCGCTGTTAAAACAGGCGATAGTTCAACTCCGATTTTATTTGCAGTGATTGCGGTATTAAGCGCGGGAACGATATTTTTTGTACGGAAAAAAGAAGAAAAGAAATTTACATGCTGAAAAAAATAATTAGTGACATGCAGAAGTAAGTTCTATAAACAGAATCACCGGATGTGCCTGTTGGCACTTCCGGTGATTTTGTTTATAGAGTGATTCTTCCGCATCCTAAAGTGTGTGTGCTTTTTTCGGAAAGCTTTCTGACGTCGCGGGGATATATCCCTTTAAACTTTTTGAAACAAGAGCTGAATTTACTGTGGGATGAATAACCTACAGATTCGGAAATTTCTTTAATGCTAAGGGAAGTGTTAAGCAGCAGCGTTTCCGCCATGTTCACACGCCTTCTTTGAGAATATTCCGTAATACTAAGCTGATATTTTTGCTTGAATAATTTTTTTAATTTTGTTCCGCTCATTGAGGCGATTTTTTCAAGGGTCTGCTGAGAAACGTCGAGCGCGTAATGATCGTCTAAGTAATTTGCCACATCTTTTAATGCTTTGTCATCGTCTTTTGAAATACGAACATCTTTATTGTTGAAAAAAGCGTTTATAGTCAAGCTAAGCCATTCTTTTGCCTTTGCCTCAAAAAACAGCTCTGCGGCAGGAGACTTCATTTTGCAGTTTAATATTTCTTTCGCTAACGGTGCAAACGATTTGATGATTGCCGGATTGAAAGAGGTGAATATATCTGAATAAGAAATATTTTTTTCTTTTTTCAAAGAATATAGATACTCCTCGATCATTTCTTTTTTGAAACTGATTCCTACGCTTAAATATGGGAAATTACTGTGCAAAAGAAATTTATAATCTTTGTGCATATTTTCCACATCGACAATATGGAGAGAGCCTGCAGACAACGTCTGATAAGGACTAAAGCTTTCGCCGTTTCCGGTAATGATATAGGAAGAAGAAAACGACATAAATTGATCCATATTAAGAGCAGACGAGTAGACAATATCCTTTTTTATAAAAAAGTCATGTATCTCGACGATAAAAGAATCCGTTTCATAAAACCAATAACAGCCTTCTGCTTCCTCTCTGCAAACGCAGAAAGTAGTTCCGATATTACAGTATTTTGATTTTTCTTTACAGGAATCAGTTCCTAAGTAGTTTTTAACAAATTCGTAGTAGTTCATTATAATTTTCTCCGCTTTCATGCAAAAACAAATATCCCGATTAGACGTTATCCCTTTTGGACTAAAAACTCTAAGTTTATTGTAACACAATAATTAAACTGATACAATACTGATTGTAGCAACCGGAAATTAGTTTTAAAAACAAAAAAAGACTAAATGGGATAAAATTATCAAATCTGA
>ERZ791901.1047-NODE-1047-length-13836-cov-32.692620_pt1 | contig 13836 bp, 13 predicted proteins | sample MGYA00510150_ERZ791901 | MGnify/ENA primary metagenome ERZ791901 (study PRJEB30046, sample SAMN00792058) | human gut metagenome | study: EMG produced TPA metagenomics assembly of the A metagenome-wide association study of gut microbiota in type 2...
AACATGAAAATAGGAGATAAACACCTATGATTAATGTTTACCTCCTACTCGATTGAAAAAGAAAAAGCTGCTCTTCTTTTCCGAAGGCAGCTTGTGTTGCTAACTAACTTATTAAAACTATTGTATGGGGATGTTTCTTCTTTGATTTTATTCTATAAACAAGGAAAACGGCTCAGTTGTTTAAGGAATAAATGTTATTTAACATCCCTTATGACTGTTCGGGGCAATAAAAAAGCGGCAACTTGTGTAAGTTACCGCTTTTTGTATGTGTGTAAGGAGTAATAGTTTTCGGGGAATTATGCGTTAACACGTTTTTCCTGAATTCTAGCTTTCTTACCGGTAAGAGCACGCAGGTAATACAATTTAGCACGGCGAACTTTACCCACTTTGTTAACTGTGATGCTGTCGATAGCCGGAGATTCCAGAGGGAAAATACGTTCTACACCAACAGTTCCGGACATTTTACGTACAGTGAAACGTTTCTTTTCACCATGTCCTGAGATTTTGATAACAACACCACGGTACAACTGTACACGTTCCTTGTTACCTTCAACGATACGGTATGCTACGGTAATAGTGTCACCAGCTTTGAATGAAGGATGCTGTTTTCCAGTAGCAAATGCTTCTTCTGCAATTTTAATAAAATCCATTTTTTCTTAGTTTATTAATTGTTTGATCGTTACAACGCAACATATCAAGTAACTCTTCTTTGACAGCGATTGCGCGAAAGCGGTGCAAAGTAAGTGATTTTTTGTAAAATAGGCAAGTTTTTCAATCTTATTTTTTGATGATTTCCAGGAAATAATTGAAGGCTTTCCATTTTTCATCAATTTTACCTACCTTTGTCTGATAAAGATTTGCTGAAATATGAACGAATGGATTAGAAAATATGGCTTGAAAGCTGTAATGGGAGCCGGCTTGTTGTTGCTGGCAGGATGTCAGTCCAATTATTCTCTGGTTCGTGTAGAAGGAGGACGCGTTCCGATTACTGCGGTGTATGATGAGTATCCGGATAAGGAAGCTGAAAAGTTGGTAGAACACTATAAAGAAAAAGTAGACAGCATTATGTCACCCGTCATCGGATACGCTGCTGCAACTTTAACAGCGTATCGTCCCGAATCACCTTTGTCCAATTTGATTGCCGATGTGCTTCGTGACGGGGCAAAGCAGCTCACCGGTCAGCCGGCAGATGTTGCCGTCATGAATATGGGTGGAATCCGTAATGCTTTGCCTGAAGGGAATATTACTTATGGGACAATTTACGAGATAGCTCCGTTTGAAAATGCTTTGTGCGTGGTGACAATGGATGGCGCAACGTTGGAAACCCTGTTTTCTCAGATTGCATCTGTCCATGGAGAAGGGATTAGTGGCGCACAGCTGGTTATCACTTCCGACGGAAAACTTGAAGAGGCAAAGGTGGGCGGACGTAAGATTGAGAAAGATAAGGAATATACGATTGCAACGATCGATTATCTGGCTGAAGGCAATGATAAGCTGGAGGCTTTCCGTGATGCCAGGTCGAAGCAGGTGTCGAAGAAGCATTTGTTGCGGAATCTGCTGCTTGACTATGTGGCAAAGTGCGAGAAGGAAGGACGTGTGATCCAGGCTGAAACGGAAAACCGTATCATTGTCAGATAAACATGTTGGTATTAATAAAGATGAGTATGAAAATGAAAAGAATATGGACTTTCGGGCTGGTTGTTTTTTTGACAGGCGTACTGGCCGCCCAAAATGTTAAGTCACTGTATATTTATCACACCAACGATATGCATAGTCGTGTGGAGCCTTTCTCTGATACATTTGCTGATACTTTGCTGGCTGGCAAAGCCGGAATGGCCCGTCGTGCAGCTTTCTTGCAGCAAGAACGTAAGAAACACAAAGACTTGCTGTTGTTTGATGCAGGTGACTTCTCGCAGGGAACTCCGTTTTATAATTTGTTTAAGGGAGAGGTTGAAATCCGTCTGATGAATCACATGAAGTATGATGCCTGTGCCATCGGTAATCATGAATTTGACTTTGGACTTGAAAATATGGCACGTCTTTTTAAGATGGCTGAATTTCCTGTCGTATGTGCCAATTATGATGTAAAGGGAACTGTATTGGAGGGACTTGTCAAGGAATATGTCGTTTTGGAACGGAATGGCTTACGTATCGGTGTGTTTGGACTGGGAGCAAAACTTGACGGTTTGGTGGCTCATGAGAATTATGGACAGGTTCGGTTTGAAGATCCGGTTTCGGAAGGACAGCGCATTGCTGATTTGCTGAAAGAGCAGGAACAGTGTGATCTGGTGATCTGTCTGTCTCATCTGGGATGGAAAGGTGAACCTTATTCTGATGTAGAACTGATTGAGAATACGCGCAACATTGATCTTGTGATAGGCGGACATTCTCATTCTTTCTTTGAAGAGCCTGTCTTTTATAAGAATCTGGATGGGGTGGAAGTTCCTGTTCAGCAGATGGGAAAACACGCTGCCTTTGTTGGAAAAATGGTTGTTCAAATGCAAAAAGATAAATAGCCTATGGTGAAACGGATAGCTTGGCTCGGATTATGTTTGCTCTTTGTCGGGCAGATGTTGGCTCAGACCCCTCATGTCTTGCAGCAGGTGGAAGATACAGCTGCATGCAGGAGGTGGGTTGAATCATTGATGGGCAAAATGACTTTGAAGCAGAAGATCGGACAGCTGTTTATTCATACGGTAGCTCCGATCCAGACAGCAAAGAATAAAGCCAATATTACAGCGGCAGTGCGTGAATACGGAGTCGGAGGGCTTTTGTTTTCCGGCGGTGAACTGGAACGTCAGGTGCAACTGACCAACATGGCCCAGGAATTGGCGGATATTCCATTGCTCATCACGTTCGATGGAGAATGGGGATTGGCCATGCGGTTGAAAGAAACTCCTCAGTTTCCGCGTAATCGTTTTTTAGGATGTATCCAGCACGATTCGCTGTTGTATGAATATGGCCGTGAAGTTGCCCGCCAGCTGAAACTGATAGGCGTTCATGTGAATTTTGCTCCGGTGGCAGATATTGACAATAATCCGGATAATCCGGTGATCAATACCCGTTCTTTCGGAAGTGTACCTGAGAATGTGGCCCACAAGGTTATTGCCTATTCTAAGGGATTGGAAGACGGGGGAGTGCTGGCAGTCTGCAAACATTTTCCCGGACACGGTGATACGGATACGGATTCTCACAAGAAGCTTCCTGTGTTGAACTTTGACCGTGCCCGTCTGGACAGCATTGAACTTTATCCTTTCCGTCAGGCTGTTCAGGCTGGAATCGGAGGAGTTATGGTTGGACATTTGCAAGTGCCTCAGATCGGGCGGAAGCCTGCATCCATTTCTCCGGCTCTCGTTCGGGATTTATTGAAGAAGGATCTGGCTTTCTCCGGACTGGTGTTTACGGATGCGCTGGAAATGAAAGGTATTTCCGGGAACGAAGGTGTATGCGCCCAGGCTTTACAGGCTGGAAATGACTTGCTGCTGGCGCCACGTAATCTGAAGCGTGAACTGGATGCCGTGCTGAATGCCGTGAAAGCCGGAAAGCTGACTGAAGCGGATATTGATGAACATTGCCGCAAGGTACTTACTTATAAATATGCTTTAGGATTGTCTCGTCGTCCGGCTCCTGTTCCGTCGGATGTACGGAAACGTATTGAAACAGCTTCGACAAGGCGTTTGATCCGTCATTTGAACAATGCTTCGGTGACCGTACTGAAGAATGAAGAAGACATGCTCCCACTGGACTTGTCCCTGTCGGGAACCGTGTTGCTCAGTCTTTCTCCAAGCCTGGCCCAGGCATATCCTTTTTATAAAAGATTGCGTGAAGTAATTCCTGTCAATTGGGTTCGGGCAGATTTGGATTCCTTGCGTTCCCTGGAAAGAGTGCTTCGTCCGGCCCAGCAGGTTATCGTTGCCGTACACGAAAAGAATGTTGCCCAATATGCCTCTTTGCTGGAGCCGCTGGCTGCCGATAAGCCGGTGGTGCTGGTTTGTTTTCAGGATGGGGATGTTCTGCTTCCGCTGGAAAAGGCGGTAGCTTCAGCAGCTTCTGTGGTGCTGGCTCATTCAGACAGTGAATCCTTGCAGCATTATGTTGCGGATGTACTGTTGGGAAAAGCTTTGGTTGACGGACGGCTGTCTGTTCCGTTGGGGAATTTGTTTGCGGCAGGAACCGGTGTGACTTTAGATCCGAATCATCCGCGTGACTATAAGCCGGAGGATTTTAACATGAGTTCGGAAATCTTGTCTCAAATCGATACGATTGCAGAAGAAGGAGTCAAGGCTGGTGCCTATCCGGGATGTCATGTGCTGATCATGCGGTATGGTTATCCGGTTTACAACAAATGTTTCGGTTCTCATACCTACGAAGGGAAACAGCCTGTCCGCGAGAATGATCTTTATGATCTGGCCTCACTCAGCAAGGCTTCTGCCACGTTGCTGGCCGTTATGAAATTATATGATGAGGGAAAATTCGGACTGACAGACAAGGCTTCACAATACCTTCCGTTCCTGCAGGGAACAAACAAGTCCCGAATTACTATTCAGGATTTGCTTTTCCATGAATCAGGCTTGCCTGCCTACTGGCCTTTCTATGAGGAGGTAATTGATACGAAAAGCTGCAAGGGAGGGCTGTTTACTAAACGTCCGGATGCTACGCATACCATACAGGTGGCTTTCAATTTATATGCTTGTACTGATTTTAAGTTGAATCCTCAGTGGGCTTCGCGCACTTCTTCACCGGAATATCCGGTACAGGTGGCCGAAAACTTATATATAAAGGAGGAATTCCGTCAGGTGATGCTGGATAAGATTGCAGAAATGCCGTTGAAAGGAAAGTCGTATCGGTATAGTTGCCTTAATTTTGTCTTGTTGAAAGAAATTGTGGAGCGTTTGTCTGGCATGCCGCTTGATGCATATCTGGACAGTACTTTCTACAAGCCGATGGGACTGACTCGTACCACTTATCATCCGCTGAAACACTTCCGTCCATCGGAAATCGTTCCTACGGTTCAGCAGGACTTTTTGAGAGGCGGTCCGTTGCGTGGTTATGCACACGATGAAATTGCAGCCTTGCTGGGCGGAGTTTCAGGAAATGCCGGACTGTTTTCCACGGCTCATGACGTAGCGGTCATCTGGCAGATGCTGCTCGACAGAGGAGTGTGCGGGGATCGCCGTTATCTTTCACGGGCAACGTGTGATCTTTTCATTACCTTGAAGTCGAAAAACAGTCGCCGGGGACTGGGCTTTGACAAGCCGGATACGGAGCATCCGGAGAATGGACCATGTGCAGCCGGAATTCCGGCCTCTGTCTTTGGTCATACGGGATTTACAGGTACTTGTGCCTGGGTAGATCCGGATAATGAACTGGTGTTCGTTTTCCTGAGCAACCGGATTTATCCGAATCCTTACGGGCGGAATGCTCTGATGAAACTGAATATACGTCCTCGTATCCAACAGGCAATGTATCAGTCACTAACGAAGTAAAACAATTTAGACTAGGTACAAATTATTTAGATTTTGTAATGTGGATGTTGCAATAAACACTAAAAACGTTACCTTTGTGACATCAATTAGTACTAATAAAATAACTTAACTTTTACAACAATGGCTTACGTAATTAGTGACGACTGTATCGCATGCGGTACTTGTATCGATGAATGCCCGGTAGGCGCAATCTCAGAAGGTGATAAATATTCTATCAATCCTGACGCTTGCACAGAATGTGGAACTTGTGCAGATGTTTGTCCTTCTGAAGCTATTCACCTGGGATAATCGAAAGTCGTTTTTATGACAATTTATACAGAGCTGCTTCTTCTGAGGCGGCTCTGTTTTTTTACCCTAAAAAGGGTATTGTGATATTTCGCTTTTTCTCCTACTTTTGTGGTAATTAAATGTTTTGTTATGGCAAAGATACATCAACAACTGACCGAACTGATCGGGCATACTCCTCTGCTGGAATTGCAGAAGCTGGCCCGTTTGCATCAAAGCAAAGCGAGAATCATCGCCAAACTGGAATATTTTAATCCGGGAGGAAGTGTCAAAGATCGTGTTGCACTGGCTATGATCGAAGACGCAGAGCGCAGGGGAATCCTGAAGCCCGGAGCTGTTATCATTGAGCCTACCAGTGGAAACACTGGAGTAGGACTGGCCTGGGTAGCTGGGGTGAAAGGGTATAAGACCATACTTACCATGCCTGAAACCATGAGTCTGGAACGGCAGAATCTGCTGAAAGCTATGGGAGCGCAGCTGGTTCTGACTTCTGGAGAAAAAGGAATGAGCGGAGCCATTGAAAAAGCCAACGAATTGCGTGACACTACTCCGGGTGCTGTGATCCTTCAGCAGTTTGAAAATCCTGCCAATCCGGAAGCACATGTTCGTACGACGGCCGAGGAAATCTGGGCCGATATGGACGGACAGGTGGATGTGTTCGTCGCCGGAGTGGGGACGGGTGGAACTTTGAGCGGAACAGGAAGAGGACTGAAAGTTCATAATCCGGCTGTGGAAATCATTGGTGTGGAACCGGATTCTTCTGCGGTTCTGTCAGGTGACAAACCGGGCCTGCATAAGATTCAGGGGATCGGAGCCGGTTTTGTTCCGAAGACATACGATGCCAGTGTCGTTGATAAAGTGATTCGTGTGGCAGACGATGATGCTATCCGGACAGGACGTGAACTTTCTTTGCAGGAAGGCTTGCTGACTGGTATTTCGTCGGGAGCGGCTGTCTTTGCAGCCCTGCAGCTGGCCCGGCAGCCGGAATATGCAGGCAAGAATATCGTTGTATTGCTTCCTGACACCGGCGAGCGCTATCTTTCGACTGTGCTGTATGCTTTTGAGGACTATCCTCTTTGATAAGGAAAACGGAGTTCAGATGTAATATTCCACAACGTCGACAAGGCCCGAGCGGAGTGCATGACGGATGGCTTCGTGGGCGTTGTTGACACCCAGTTTCCGGAAAATATTTTTGCGGTGAGTCATGACGGTATATATACTCAGGAAGCGTTCTGAGGCAATATCCTTGGTGCTTTTTCCCAATGCCATGGCCCGGAGTATTTCTTTTTCTGTCGTGGTAAGCGGAGAGACAGCGTCTGTTGTCTTCCCGGATTGTTTCAGCCAGGCGGCCACTTTCCCGGTGAGATAAGGACGTCCTTCCGTTGCTTCGGTGAGGCATTCCCGGATTTCTTTCAGGGAGGAATCTTTCGGCAGCATGCAGAAGAGAGCCTGACTGAACACCAGCCGGCGGGTCAGTTCCTGATTCAGTGAATCACAGAACAGAATAAAGGGAGCACGTGGAAAGCGTTCTTTCAAGGCTGACAGCTGACTTTCCGTGCAATCAAACAGGGTATAATCGATTACGGCTACTGCTTCCGGATCTGCAAGCAGGGCTCGGGTCAGCTCGCTCCGGCTGTCTGCCTCCGTGACGGTGCTGAAGAGAGAGGCGCATTCTGTAACGGCCAGTGCCTGCATCCCCCGTCGTGTGATATCCTGATTGTCGGCCAGTATAAGTGTTCTTTTCATAAAATCCCTTTCTGGAAAGAACAACCAGTCTTTTCTGAATGTTCATTTTAAGGCATAAAAAACGCTTCGGCGTTTGACTTTGAACGTCGAAACGTTTTAGGTCAAACGCCGAAGCGTTTTAAAAAAAGCCCGAAGGGTTTTTAATCCCTTCAGGCTTTCAATGGTATGTTTCGTCTTATTTCAGGCGTGCCAGTGTTTCCTTGATGCGCTTCATGGCTTCCACGATGTTCTCATCGGAAGTTGCATAGCTCATACGGATACATTCGGGAGCTCCGAAAGAAGTTCCGCCCACGCAAGCCACATGACCTACTTCCAGCAGATACATAGCCAAGTCATCAGCGTTGTTGATAACGCGGTCGCCGTCCTTCTTGCCGAAGAAAGAATCACATTTCGGGAAGAGGTAGAAGGCACCTTGCGGGTGATTTACTTCGAATCCCGGGATTTCTTTAGCCAGCTTGACGATCAGGTCGCGGCGGCGTTCAAACGCCTTGCGCATTTCTTCTACAGGAGCCTGTGTACCGGTGTAAGCAGCTTCAGCGGCTTTCTGAGATACAGAGCAAGGTCCTGAAGTATATTGTCCCTGCAGCTTGTTGACACCTTTCACAATCCATTCCGGTCCGGCAATGAAACCGATACGCCATCCGGTCATTGCATAAGCTTTGGATACACCGTTGACGATGACAACGCGGTCTTTGATTTCAGCGAACTGAGCGATGCTCTGGTGCTTGCCGATGTAGTTGATGTGTTCATAAATTTCGTCGGCAACAACGATGACACGTTCATGTTTAGCCAGAACTGCAGCCAGTCCGACCAGTTCTTCCTGTGAATATACAGATCCGGTCGGGTTTGACGGAGAGCAGAGGATCAGGACACGGGTTTTCGGAGTGATGGCAGCTTCCAGCTGTTCCGGAGTGATCTTGAAGTCCTGTTCGATGCCGGCACGTACGATAACGGGAGTACCTTCAGCCAGCTTCACCATTTCCGGATAGCTTACCCAGTAAGGAGCCGGAACGATTACTTCATCACCTTTGTTCACCAAAGCCAGAATCGTGTTGCAGACAGATTGCTTGGCACCATTGGCACAGCTGATCTGAGCGGCGGTATATTCCAGACCGTTTTCCTTCTTCAGCTTTTCTACGATGGCATTCCGCAGAGCCGGATATCCGGCTACGGGAGAGTAGCGTGAGTAGTTCTCGTCAATTGCCTTTTTGGCAGCTTCTTTGATGTGGTCAGGAGTATCGAAATCGGGTTCTCCCACACTCAGGTTGATAACGTCAACGCCTTGAGCCTTGAGCTCACTGCTTTTTTGTGACATAGCCAGTGTCGCCGATGGAGACAGGCTGTTCAAACGATCTGAAAGTTGATTCATGTTAGTTTTATTTAAGTTAGAGTTGTTTTGTATTTAAAGTGTCCGTATCATTTACGGTCACCCAGGATCCGCAGCAGATAGAGGAACAGGTTAATGAAGTCCAGATAAAGAGTCAGGGCTCCCATCAGTGCGATCTTCTGGGTTGTCTCGTTTACTTCGATATCTTCTCCGCTCAGCATTTGCTTGATCTTCTGTGAATCATAGGCTGTCAGTCCTACGAACAGCAGCACGCCTACGTAAGAAATGATCAGATCCATCATGGAATTGTGCAGGAACATGTTGACGAGTGAGGCGATTATGAGTCCGATCACTCCCATGATGCACAAGTTGCCGATGCGTGTGAGATCTTTCTTGGTGGCATAGCCGAACAAAGCCATTGCTCCGAACGTTCCTGCGGTGACAAAGAATGTCGTGGCTATTGAACTCATGGTGTAAATGAGGAACAGCATGGACATTGTGACTCCGTTCAGGATAGAGTAGACAATGAACAGGATGGTTGCTGTCGTAAAGGAGATGCGGTTGATGCGGGCCGACATGTAGAATACCAGACCGAACTCAGCAATCAGCACTCCCCAGAAAGCCATCTGGTTTTGCAGCATAAGATTCAGCAATGTGTAGGATTTGGCTACATACAGAGCGGTGAATCCGGTGATGACCAGTGCAAGAGTCATCCATACATACACGCTCCGGAACAGGCTGGCCTGTGCGACCGAGCGTGTAAATGTTTTGGTTATTTCGTTTGTTTCCATGGTTTGCAGTTTAATTATTTATTGAAATGCAGGGTGTGTCCCATACGTTCTTTTTTGGTATGCAGGTAACGTTCGTTATAAGGATTAGGAGTTACTTCGATAGGAACGTTTTCCACGATTTCCAGTCCGTAAGCTTCCAGACCGACACGTTTCACCGGATTGTTGGTCAGCAGACGCATCTTGTGGATACCGATTTCGCGGAGAATCTGTGCACCTACACCATAATCTCTTTCATCCACCTGATGTCCCAGACAAAGGTTGGCGTCAACAGTGTCCATACCTTCTTCCTGCAGTTTGTAGGCTTTCATCTTTTCCATCAGTCCGATGCCGCGTCCTTCCTGGTTCAGGTAAACGATAGCACCTTTGCCTTCTTTTTCGATGCGTTCCATTGCTTTGTGAAGCTGGTCGCCGCAGTCACAGCGCATAGAGCCGAAGATGTCTCCGGTTGCACAGGAAGAGTGTACACGTACAAGTACCGGTTCGTCTTCCTTGAATTCACCTTTGATCAGGGCTACATGTTCCAGGCCGTTGCTTTTCTGGCGGAACGGGATCAGACGGAAGTGACCGTGAGAAGTCGGCATATCTACTTCCACACCTTTTTCTACCAGTGATTCCTGTTTCAACCGGTAAGCAATCAAGTCAGCGATAGAGATCAGTTTGAAGCCATATTCATCAGCCATTTTCTTCAGTTCCGGCAGACGGGCCATGGTTCCGTCTTCGTTCATGACTTCCATCAGTGCTGCTGCGGGATAAAGTCCGGCCAGACGAGCCATATCTACACTTGCTTCAGTATGTCCGGCACGGCGCAAAACTCCTTTTTCCTGTGCATACAGCGGGTTGATATGTCCCGGACGTCCGAAAGTTTCGGGAGTAGAAGTCGGGTCAGCCAGTGCACGGATGGTAGCGGCACGGTCAGCAGCAGAAACTCCGGTGCTGCATCCTTCCAGTTTGTCGACGGTTACGGTAAAGGGAGTTCCCAATACAGATGTATTGTTGTTTACCTGATGTGGAAGATCAAGTTCTTCACAACGGGAAATGGTAATCGGGGCACAAAGCACGCCTCTGGCATGTTTCAGCATGAAGTTTACTTTCTCGGGAGTGATCTTTTCAGCGGCAATGATCAGGTCACCTTCATTTTCACGGTCTTCGTCATCCACTACAATGACAAATTCGCCCTTGCGGAAATCTTCAATTGCTTCTTCAATTGTATTCAGTTTTATTTTCTCCATAATGCTTGTTTATAGGGTTATAAAAGATTAGTTCGTATATGGTTTTCCAATTCTTCGTTCGTCTTGAGTATCACTTTCAGATCTTTGTCCAGTCTCACCCGATACCGCCAGATGTTGAGCCACACCAGCAGTCCGGCCGGAACGATGATTCCGAAAATCAGATTCAGCCAGCGGTTGTCGAACAGGCTCTTATGAGCTTTAACCGACAAGTAGGGATATTTGTTCAGCATGTTCAGCAGGATGTTGTCCTTGCTGTTTGAAAGTTCCTCGATCAGATTTTCTATTTGCAGGCTGATTTCCCGGATTGCATCGTCGTGTTCGTTGTTGGTGAAGATCTGGAAGTAATTAGGAGGTCCCAGCAACTTATGCTTATTGGCATAATCCTGACATTGTCCACTGATGGCTTCCAGACGGTTTACGATGTCTGCATAGTCGGGAGTATGAATAATAACTTCCTTCTTGAAGATGTGCCGGCTCTGACGGATGCCGAGCAGTTTCCGGAAGAAAGCAATGTAAACATCAATGTTGAATACGACGGAGTCCTTGTTTGACTTGTAGGTCAGGAATCCTCCCAGCGGAGCCAGAACGAGGGTACTCATCCAGGTTCCTAATATAATGTTCATTTCACCACTTTTGGCTACACGTGTTGCTCCTGAGTCGATGATGTAATACAGGATAAAGATCAGCACGGACAGAACCACAGGCATACCCAGTCCTCCTTTTCGGATAATGGCACCCAGCGGAGCTCCGATAAAGAAGAAAATGATGCAGGCCAGTGAAAGAGTTATCTTCTTATGCCAGTCAGAGCGGTGCCCGCGGATATTGGCATCTGTTTCCTTGGTCAGATAACTTTTCATGCTCCAGTCGGATGAAAGGGACGAAAGCCGGTTCTCACAAGTAGAAAGAGTTTTGAGCTTTTCGGCAGAAGTCTGTGTGTTGAAAACGCTGTCTATATTGATGACTGAGAGTTTTTCTTCCTGAATTTTGACGGAGTCCGACTTGCTTAATATGGGCGCTTTGTAGGTTGACTGCATGATGTCGCTGTGCATGGAACGTCCCAGACTGTCCGCATAGGCAGTCAGAGAGTCAATGGCATGCGTAATTTCGTTCATGTTCTTGATATCCGAACGCCGGTTCAGGAAATTTCCGTCAACCATGTTGAATTGTGTGTCGAATTGGATGAGTGTATGCTTTTCCCGGAATGTCTCTCTCCGGTAAGGAACATTTCTGGATAATCCGGCTTGCGACTTCAGGTTTTCAAACTGTTCACCATTGTAGAGGTGCAGGTACAGGTGTTGCTTGTCGGCGGTCAGTTCCAGCTTTCCTTCGGCAGCCCAGATGATATGTGCATTTTCGAATCCGTCAGAGAAGTTGTAGATCAGTACATCTTTCAGAATACCGGTTTCACGGTCTTTCTGTTTTACGTAAATGTTGTATCCGTCGATGTCGCTGTAGAAAACACCTTCGGGGATATCTACTTCGGGCGACTTCTGTTTCATGGAAACGATGAGCGTCCACAGTTCCTTTTGTGCCTTGGGGCCGACTACATTCTGAAAGAAAAAGGAAGTCAGTCCGAGCAGTACGCAAAAGAGAATGACCGGTTGCATGATGCGCAGCAACGGAATACCGGCAGCTTTCATGGAAAGCAGCTCATAACGCTCGCCGAAGTTTCCGAATGTCATCAGGGCAGCCAGCAGGATAGCCAGAGGAAGTGATAATGGAATCAGTGTCAGTGCCGAGAGAAAGAAGAACTGGGCCAGGACTTTTATTTCCAAACCTTTTCCCACCAGTTCGTCTACGTATCTCCACAGGAACTGCATCATGAAGATGAACAGACAGATGAAAAAAGTTCCTGCGAAGAGCAGCAGGAAACTTTTCAGTACAAATATGTCGAGCTTTTTTATGCGTAGCATGCTTGTTTACTATTATCAAAGTGCAAAAATAGCATAAAAAGCGGACAGAAAGACTATGTTTTGAATATTTTTAGATTTATAGTCCGCAAACTCTTCTCAGGACTTCGATTTGGGAATCCCAAAGGCTTCTGACATCCTCTTCTTCTCCCGGATCTGCAAAGTCGGTAACTTCCAGCAAATAGTCGGAGGTTAGTTCGTTGTAATTCATTTTAAGTTCAAAGAATGTTTTGGTATCTTCGTCGGCCCAGTGAAAGCGGATGAATGATTCTGTTCTGAAATTGATGACTTCTGCTTTTCGGGTTTCTGTTTTTCCCCATTGGAAAGTGAAGAGTTTGCCTACGTTGGAAACTTTGTCGGCAAACCATCGCTGTAAGCCGGAAGGAGTACTGATTGTTGCCCATATAATGCTCCCGGAAGAGGGATTTAGTGGGTATTCAATGCGTATTTTCTTTTTCATGGTCGGTTTTTCTTATTTTGAGTTTAAAGATAACGGCGACAAATTAAAGTAATTTTTTGTATACTGCATAGGATAATATCTGTTTTTTTGTGAAGCCCTGTAATTTTTACCCGAAGATCGTGCGGGAAGAGGAAAGTGAGGAAAAAGTTTGCATTTTTTTAGCGAAGGTATTGCGTAATTCAAAAATATGATTTACCTTTGCACCCGCAATCGAGAAATGATGGCGGGATAGCTCAGCTGGTTAGAGCGCATGATTCATAATCATGAGGTCCCCGGTTCAATCCCGGGTCCCGCTACAAGGAAACGATTAGGCCGTTGGGTGGCTTCCACGCCTGGCGGTTCTTTTTAAATGATGGCGGGATAGCTCAGCTGGTTAGAGCGCATGATTCATAATCATGAGGTCCCCGGTTCAATCCCGGGTCCCGCTACTGTAAGGCATTTAAGAATATAATTTCTTAGATGTCTTTTTTGTTTTTATACACCACCCTGTATATTGAAATTCGGTAGAATGTTTTGTATGGATCAACGTAAAAATCTGAGGGATTCTCGGATCAACGTAAAAATCTGAGGGATTCTCATCTTACGCATAAATTTTCGACAGC